>Ga0156481_102_pt1 | contig 171164 bp, 184 predicted proteins | sample RifOxyB1_FD_110628 | JGI IMG/M metagenome (GOLD analysis project Ga0156481, IMG submission 110628) | Candidatus Yanofskybacteria bacterium RIFOXYB1_FULL_44_29 | reverse complement strand
TATGGAGGAATGTGTAGATAACGTCAGAGAAGCCATAGCTCAGGCTCAAGATATGGCTGGGGTGAATATCAAGAGGGCCTATCTCGCAGTAAACGGTTTGCACATAAGTAACCAGGTATCGAGGGGAGTTATAGCTGTTTCGCGAGCTGATAATGAAATTTCTCAAAATGATATTGATCGAGTCCTTCAGGCCGCGTCGGTTGTCAGCTTGCCCGCCAATCGGGAGATTGTACATGTTATACCAAGAACTTATATAGTTGATGGCCGGGAATATGTTAAGAACCCTCTAGGCATGAAAGGCGTTAGGCTAGAAGCCGAGGTTTTCATAATTGATGGTTTGTCACCATATTTGAAGAATATCGCTAAATGTGTGAACGAGAACGGGGTAGAAGTTAATGAGCTAGTTTTTGCTCCATTGGCAGCTTCGCTCTCCGTATTAGATAAAAATCAGAAGGAGTACGGAGTGCTCAGTCTAGATTTCGGAGGAGGCACGTCGACCCTAACTGTTTTTGAAGAGGCGGACTTACTGCATGCCGTGGTACTGCCAATTGGCTCAAAGCATATAACTAATGACCTGGCTATAGCCCTTAGGACGTCTATTGATGTCGCCGAGAAAATAAAAGTACATCACGGAGCTACTTCGGAGAATGAAGATTTTAGGAAAAAAGATACTGTGGATTTATCAGAGTATATGGCTGAAGATGGAGCCATGATGCCAAAGAAAAATCTTATCAAGGTCGTTGACGCTAGGGTGCAAGAATTGTTGGAGATGGTTAGCGCTGAGATGAAGAAAGTCCCTCGTAACGGTATGCTACCAGCAGGAGTCGTACTCAGCGGTGGTGGATCAAATCTACCAGGCTTCGCCTCTCTAGTTAAGGCCGCCCTAAGATTGCCCGTAAAGATTGCTCGACCCATAAGTATGGACGGAGTAGACTTGATGGGTGCGGATCCATCTTATTCTGTGGCAACCGGCTTAATAGCCTGGGGTTTTGATAAGGAATTTGGAAACTCAAGACAAAAGGGTGGACGCTTCTCTGGAGCTAGTAGAAATTCTGCAGGAGCAGTTAGCAGGGTGACCGATTGGTTGAAGAACTTCTTGCCTTAGTCGTGTTTATAAACAGCTTTATCCACAGGGATGTGAGCCTTGCTTGCACCCCTTTTCTTTTTGTGATAAGACGCATATACAAAGCTAAATTGTGAGGATAAAATTCTAAACTCTAAACAATATTATGCCACAGGTTAAACCACCATTTGAAACATTTGCTAGGATCAAGGTTGTTGGAGTTGGCGGATCAGGCAACAACGCTTTAGGTAGAATGATCGAGGCCAGAATCCATGGCGTTGAGTTTATAGCTATTAATACTGATGCTCAGGCTCTGCACATCTCTAATGCTCCTGTAAAAATACATATCGGTAAAAGCCTGACCAAGGGTCTTGGTGCCGGTATGAATCCAGAGATAGGCCGCCAAGCTGCAGAGGATACCAAGGAAGAGATAATGGCAGCACTCAAGGGCGCGGATATGGTTTTTATAACTTGTGGTCTCGGTGGTGGTACCGGCTCCGGTGCTGCGCCAGTGGTTGCCGATATTGCAAAAGATGTCGGTGCCTTGACAGTCGCTGTTGTCACTAAGCCATTTATGTTTGAGGGCGCTCAGAGATCTAGGATAGCGGAGGACTCATGGCATATTCTTCGAGATAAAGTCGATGCTTTAATAAGTATACCTAACGACAGGCTTCTTTCAGTTATTGATCGCAAGACTCCGTTGTTGGAATCTTTTGCTATCGTTGACGATGTGTTAAGACAGGGCGTCCAAGGCATCTCAGATTTAATTACTGTACCGGGAATTATTAATGTCGACTTCGCCGATGTTAAGGCGATTATGGCTAATTCTGGCTCGGCCCTGATGGGTATCGGGAGAGCTAGTGGCGAAGATAGAGCTATCGAAGCGGCTAAGATGGCGATAAACTCTCCGTTGCTGGAGGTCTCTATCGATGGAGCAAAGGGAGTACTATTTAATGTATCTGGCGGTCCTGATATGGCCATGGCTGAAATAAATGAAGCGGCCAGAATAATAACCGAGCATATTGATCCGGATGCAAAAGTTATCTTCGGGGCGGTGCTTGATGACAAAATAAAAAAGGGCGAATTAAAAATTACGGTTGTCGCCACTGGCTTCGCGAATGGTGGAGTATCTCCGAGGCCGGCGAGCAGTTTTAATTCTGGGCCAAATCTTTTTGATAATATTTCCAAGAATGGGGGAATGAGTCATGGACATGTCCAACAGGTTGCTCAACCTCAGCAACAGGTACAACCAAGCCAGACAATAAAAGAGATTGTGGACCCAACGGTGAATGAAGAGGAATTCGATATTCCTGCTTTTATTAGGCGAAAAATGAATAAATAGGTGATTTCTGTCATTTAATCAGGCTCGCCCGCATGGCGAGCCTGATTTTGTTTTTATATGACTTGGCTCAGTTTTTGTTTTGATAGCATGACCGCTCTGATCTGTTATTGACCGCTGGTCAAATAGAGTTTGGATTTATGCCACTTATCAACAATCTCCATGCTTGAAAATGAGTAGTAAACTGTTTAAATGGAAGTATTAAAATTTAGAGTTTAAAGCAGTAAAAAGTCGATGTCTAAAATCATTAGTCCCGCGAACCGGGGCTAATTGTTTCAGGCCTTGGTCGCGTAACATGAATAATGATCAAAATCGTCAAGAAAATTTAATCGAATCTGAGGAAACTAATGCCAATGATTCTCGTGGATTACGTTGGGAAAGAATTTTTGGATCAGGCGATCCTTACGGAGAAATTGTTTGGGAAAAAAGAGTTGCCAAGATAGCCAAGGGAGATGGAGGTGTTGTCTTTGAGCAAAAAGATGTTGAAGTTCCAAATTTCTGGACACAGACGGCTACAGATATCGTGGCCTCAAAATATTTTAGAGGTCGCATGGATTCGCCAGATCGAGAGAAGAGCGCCAGGCAAATGATAGATAGAGTTGCCCGAACAATCGGCAATTGGGGATTAAAAGATAACTATTTTGCTTCACCAGCCGACGCCGAAAATTTCACCCAAGACCTTACGTGGCTTCTCATAAATCAATACTTCGCTTTTAACAGCCCAGTTTGGTTTAATGTTGGGGTTCACGAAAAGCCTCAGTGTTCAGCCTGCTTCATTCTATCGGTAGACGATAATATGCAATCAATCTTGGATTGGTATCGTGATGAGGGATGGATTTTCAAATATGGTTCTGGTTCGGGAACAAATCTCTCCAAGCTGAGGTCATCGAAAGAGGCCCTGTCTCGCGGCGGATATTCGTCTGGTCCGGTTTCCTTTATGAAGGGTGCTGATGGTGTTGCTAACTCGATTCGTTCGGGTGGCACAACACGTCGAGCAGCTAAGATGGTCATTCTAAACGTTGATCATCCGGATATAAAAAACTTTATTTATTGTAAAAAAATCATAGAAGACATGACCAAGGCTCTGGCCATGAGCGGGATAAAAGATTCGATCACTGCCGATATATTTGATCCGTATACCTTGTTGCCATATCAAAACGCTAATAATGCAGTTAGAGTTAACGATGAGTTCATGAGAGCCGTTGAAGCCGATGGATATTGGGATTTACGAGCTGTCACCACAGGGAAATCGCTAGAGACATTGAAGGCAAGAGAGGTTTTGGATTGGATGGCTGATGCCACTTGGCACTCGGCCGATCCAGGTATTCAATATGATACGACAATCAACGAATGGCATACCTGCCCTAATTCGGGAAGAATAAATGCTTCAAATCCATGTAGCGAATATATGCATATCGACAACAGTGCATGTAATTTGGCATCCCTGAATTTAATGAAGTTTTTACGTGAAGGCGGTAAGTTTGATGTTGATGGCTTTAGAAGAGCTGTGGATACAATTATATTGGCCCAGGAGATTCTGGTTGGCAACTCTTCATATCCTACGCCCAAGATCGCAGAAAATGCTATAAATTTCAGGCAGTTAGGGCTTGGATATGCAAATTTAGGAGCTTTGTTGATGGTTTTGGGATTGCCGTATGACTCTGACAAGGGCAGAGCATTGTCGGCGCACATAACGTCGGTGATGTGCGGGGAGGCCTATAGAATGTCGGCTTTAATGGCTGACACTGCTGGGCCATTTAATGGTTACGAAGTTAATAAGGAGCCAATGCTCTCAGTTATAAAGAAACATCTAAGTGCCGCCAATGATCTTTACGAAGAATCTCAGAGGGTAGGCATACAAGATAATTATTTAGAGATAACATCGCGAATGGTTTGGCACGAAGCTTTGGAATTGGGTAAGAAATATGGATTTAGGAATTCCCAGGCATCAGTGCTAGCCCCAACTGGGACGATCTCTTTCTTGATGGATTGTGATACTACCGGCATTGAGCCAGAGCTAGCTCTTATAAAGTATAAAAAGTTAGTTGGCGGCGGAGTTTTGAAATTGGTTAATAATCAAGTACCTCTTGCCTTGCGAAGGTTGGGTTACGAGAACGATCAGATTGAGGCGATATCAAAATATATGATTGAGAAAGAAACGATTGAGGGTGCACCCTGGATAAGAGATGAGCATCTGCCAGTATTCGATTGCTCTTTTAAAGCTACTAATGGAACCAGGAGTGTCAGCTATATGGGCCATATACGCATGATGGCCGCTGCGCAGCCGTTTATATCTGGCGCCATATCTAAAACTGTAAATTTACCGAATGATGCAACCCGAGAAGATATCAAGAATGTCTTTATCGAGGGTTGGAGGCTGGGACTGAAAGCCATTGCCATATATAGAGATGGCTCAAAGTCTGTTCAGCCATTAAATACTAAGAAGGATGACGAGGTATCGGGGGATGATGGGAAATTAGTCGAGAAGATAAATGGATACACCAGAATAAAATTGCCAGACGAGAGGCCATCGATAACTCATAAATTCTCGGTGGGCGGATATGAGGGCTATCTAACAGTTGGGCTTTATCCAGACACTAAAAAACCTGGCGAGACATTCCTTGTCGCCGCGAAAGAGGGGAGTACCATATCGGGGCTGTTGAATACCATAGCTACTTTGATATCTATGTGCTTGCAATCGGGCATGCCGCTTAAGACGTTAGTAAAAAAGTTTAAAGATATGCGATTCGATCCGTCTGGTTTTACTAATAATCAAGATGTGCCCATGGCCAAGTCTATCACCGATTACGTGTTTAGATATCTTGGAATGAAATTCTTAACTCCAGAAGAGAAGATGGAGATATTTGGCCCGGAGCATGCGGTTATTAATGGATCTGGTGTGGGAGCTAAGTCAGAAGCGGACTCGTTGCTTGTGGAATTGATATCTTCGGCCGCGGCAAAGGCGATCAATCAAGAGACTGCTACGACAGCAAACCCTGGGATTGCCGGTCCGATCGTACATAATGCGGACGCACCTCCCTGTGGAGGCTGTGGTACGCTAATGGTTAAGGCTGGGTCATGCTATAGTTGCCCTAATTGTTTTGCCACTACTGGAGTCTGTAACTAAATTTAAAGAGCCCCCTTCGGGGGCTCTTTAAATATCAACCAAATATTGGTAAATTTCTATTAATGAATCTCCATAAGTCTCAAGTATTTTTTATCCTTCTGTGCTCTTTCATTGTCGGAGTTTTCGGTTCATCTATTGTAGGCGTGCCATATGCAGTGATTCCGACATTGTTGTTAGTAGCAGTTGCCATAATCTCTATATCTATTTATCGAAAAACTTTCGACGATAGCCCCAGGGGTGCATTTAGAAGAAAACTTGGGGCTGTAATTGGTTTTACGATTATGTCGTTTGCTTTAGGTCTTTGGTACTTTAATCAATATAGCCTCGGCCATTCTTATCTGAAAGAGGTAGCTGATAAAAATATTACAGTTACTTTGAGAGGTTACGTAGACTCAGAGATAGATGTCAATGAGAAGTCTTCGAAGTTCGTTCTGAGGGTCAAGCAGATTATATTTCCTAATTACGGAATTTATGCCGATGAAAGAATATTAATTACTTTGCCCAAATATCCCGAATATGCTTACGGAGATATACTAAAATTATCGGCCATCGTCCAACTTCCTAAGAATTTTGATACGTTTGATTACGTAACTTATCTGAGGAAGGATGGCATTTCGACGATAACTTCTTATCCGAAGATAGAAAAAGATGATAAGCTGAAATTAAATTTTGTTGACAGAGCTAAGGTGGCAACCTATAGCATCCTCTTTAATATAAAGGGGAAGTTTGAAGATTCCGTAAATAGATCAATCTCAGAGCCTAACGCCGCATTCATAAATGGAATTGTATTGGGCTCGCGACAGAATATTCCACAAGATCTAAAAGATGATTTTGCTAGGACTAGCACTTCTCATATTTTAGCTATATCTGGATACAATATAGCCATAGTATCGGAGATGCTTTTGAGTATCTTTATCTTATTTATGGTTAGGCGTAAGGCCTTCTGGCTGTCAGTTTTGGGAATAATTCTGTTTACAATCCTGACCGGCGCATCGTCGTCTGTCGTTAGGGCGTCATTGATGGGATTGTTACTTCTTTTTGCCAATGGCTACGGTCGACTCTATGATAATAAAATCTCAATTGCTCTAGCAGCTACTGCCATGATTTTAATAAATCCCTTCGTGCTCGTCTTCGATATCGGCTTCCAGCTTTCCTTCTTGGCCGTAATCGGAATTATTTATTTTTACCCAACGCTGGATAGCTTAACAAAAAAATGGCCTGCCATGGGGAGCCTCAAGGAAACCGCTATGATGACATTGTCGGCTCAAATTTTTGTCCTGCCGTTACTTATTTATTATTTCAAGAGTCTTTCAATAGTGTCGTTGCTAGTTAATATTTTAATCTTACCTTTTGTGCCGGTGGCCATGCTGCTGGGATTTATCGCCGGTATCGCCGGCATGATCTTACCCATTCTCGGCAAGGTTATTGGCCTATTCGCCTGGGCCATAACTACTTACCAGATTAAAGTAGTTGAATTCTTCGGCTCACTACCGTTCGCCGCTATTAGCGTTTCGATGTCTTGGTGGGCAGTAATTTTAGTTCATGCATTCATAATTATCTCTGCAATCTATCTTTATAAAAAATATGTGATTGACCGCGCGGATTTTTAGTGGTATTGTCACGGAAGTTTTTTAGACGCAATTCTTTACGAGAAGGGACCGATATGGTGAACGAGGAGGTCAAGATTGATGCCTGGGGGCAAAAATATGACGACTCTATCTCGTATGCCCCTTCTCACTCTTGTCCCACGTGTGGAATAAAATTCTACGGAGATAATTTCGCCATATATATCGTTGGCTTCTCCCCAATTGCCCCGACGCCAAAAAGAGATTTGGGGATGGTTATCATGGAATGCCCTAAATGCTTTGCCAAGTTTTGGTTTCATTTCTATCCCATAGATAAGGAGCGCATCGAAAGAAAGAGCGGCAGAAAAATTGAAACCGTCTAAATGACGGCTTTTTGTTTCTCTTGGTATCTGTAATAATATTTACATATGGTTGTGGATTATAAAAAAGTTGGGTTTATTCATCTAACTATTTTTGCTTGTTTACTAGTGTTCGCCATCGCAACCACTAGCTTGGCAAGAGTCAATGATGGCTTTTTGAAAATATATTTCTTGGATGTGGGGCAGGGCGACGCTGGATTCATTGTCACTCCAGCCGGCCGACAAATATTAATTGATGGCGGGCCGAGTGACGCGGTGCTATCCAAGATATCTAGCCGCATGCCTTTCTATGACAAAGATATCGACGTGTTAATCGCTAGCCACAAGCATAGCGATCACATAGCAGGACTAATGAGCGTTTTGGATAGATACGACGTGAACAATATTGTTGATACGAAAATCGGATATTCCAGCTCAGAGGTTTCAAAGTGGAACCAATTAAAGCTGGCCGAGGGCGCTAATGAGATTGAAGCTAAGGCTGGGGGATATATGGATTTAGGCGAAGGCATTACAATTACCTTTTTACATCCCGAGGATACTCTTGAAGGAAAGACGTCGAAGAACCCAAATGATGATTCAATTGTGACTATGCTTCAGTACGAAAACTTTAGAGTTTTATTTGTTGGTGACGCTGGTGCCAAAGTTGAGAATGCTATGATGTCTAGCGATATTGATCTCTCGGCTGATGTTCTGAAAGTTGGTCATCACGGTTCAGCAACCTCAACCTCCACAAAATTCCTAAGCGCTGTCTCGCCTGAAGTAGCTACGATCGAAGTAGGAGCTAAAAACACATTCGGCCATCCTTCGCCAATCGTCATATCGAGACTTGAAAATAATGGAATAAAGTATTATCGTACTGATGCCGATGGAGACATTGAGGTCGTCTCCGACGGTAATTTTTTTAAAGTTAATAAATCAAAATGAAAAACACAAAAGAGAAAACGCTAGTCATATTGAAGCCCGATGCTTTGCAGAGGGGATTAGTTGGCGAGATTATAGCTCGCTTCGAAGACAAAGGTATTAAGATTTCAGGCATGAAGATGATGAAGCTAAGCGATGTCCTTCTGGATAAGCATTATGCCCAACATAAGGGCAAACCGTTTTTGCCAAGATTGAAGGAGGGCATGAAGAGATTGCCGGTAGTGATGATTGTCTTCGAGGGCCTAGAGGTGACCAGAGTCGTAAGAGCCATGTGCGGTCCAACTGATGGCAAGAATGCGCCTTCTGGCACCATAAGGGGCGACTATAGTATGTCGATCGCTAATACCATAGTTCATTCATCCGAGGACGTGGCCGCGGCAAAAAGAGAGATTGGAATATTCTTTACCAAGAAGGAGCTGTTTGATTATAATAAGCCAGATTTTGGCTATTATTATGCTGAAGACGAATTAGCCTAAAGCTATCCACTTCCGCTAATTAAAAGAGGGGCTATAATGTAGGTAGGCCCCTCTTTTGTTTGCAAAAGCTCAGGACAAGTAATTTTTTCAGGGACCCTCATATCTTATAATTCTGGCGAGTCTTATTTTTTCTAGATTCCGATGGATTATATTGCGGGGACCCACCAGTAAAAAAGCTGAGCTTGGCGAATATGAAGAGAGGCTCAACAAGAATTCCGCTCATGGCGGATTTTTTGTTTTTTTAGTAAAATTTGGTTATGGAAAATACGATGTCTAAAATAGCAGTCATTGGAGCTGGGTCGGTCGGAGCAACTACGGCCTATACTTTAGTGATGAAAAACCTAGCTGCTGAAGTTATCCTTGTCGATATTAACGAAGCTAAAGAAGAGGGCGAGGTTATGGATATCAATGACGCCTTGTCATTTGTTGAAACCGGAAAGATAAAAGGCGGTAGCTATGAAGATGCCGCAACGGCCGATGTGATTATAATCACCGCTGGATTGCCCCAGAAGACTGGAGAACAAAATCGACTCGAATTGGTTAATAAGAACAAAGAGATTATTCGATCTATCTTCGGTCAGCTCAAACCGTTGAACCCATCAGCAGTGATCGTAATTGTTAGCAACCCGGTCGACATAATGGCTTACTATGCTCAAGAATTATCTGGCTTACCCAGGACGCAAGTCTTCGGTACGGGTACAAGTTTAGATACTGCTCGTCTTAGGACCGAAATTGGCCTTGCCCTAGATGTTAATCCGCAAAGTGTTAGTGGCTTTGTTTTGGGTGAGCATGGCGAAAGCGAATTTGTGGCCTGGAGTACGGTTAATGTCGGCGGTGTGCCTATTAGGGAGAAGCTATCTCAAGATAGGATAGATGAAATAGCTCAAAAAGTTAAAGACGACGCTAAAAATATTATCGATCGCAAGGGCGCGACATTCTATGGTATTGCTGCGGTTGTTTCTGATGTGGTTGAATCCATACTTCTGGATCAGGATAAGGTCTTGCCGATTTCAACTAGACTGGAGAATCATAGTGGCATCAGCGGAGTGTGCCTAGGTATGCCAGCCGTGATCGGTAGACAGGGGATTAAAGAGATTTGGAATTTAGAGCTAGTTGGATCAGAGAAAGAGAAGCTCAGGCAGTCGGCCGAAGCCATAAGGCAATATATTCTATAGTAATAACATAAAACCACCGATCGGTGGTTTTATGTTATTACTATCTTGTGTCGGGCACTACGCACTGCTGCGCTCAGTCGCTGCCTCTTGCTCTCATGTGCGGCGAATTAAAACAGGGTTGAAAAACCCTGTTTTAATTTCCGATGTCGGGCACCACGCCTGCTGGCTTTGGCATTCCCTCGCTCTTGCTCGGTTACTGCCGCATCCCGCCTACGCTTCGCTTGTCGGGCTGCCGGGATTCGAACCCGGAATAAATCCACCCCATGGACTCGTGCTACCGTTACACTACAGCCCGGGCTCTACTTGAAAGTTCTTAATCCTAATCGAAGAGATTCAAACACTTCGTCTTCGCTATTCGCTACGAAATCTTCTGGCGTAAATTGTAGGCTAGCCATTTTCTGTTCTAGGATCTCGTTTGTGATTCCTAGGTCGTTGTCGTATTGGTCGGCCAGCTCTGCTCTGTTATTCGATCTGGCAAATTTAGAGAATGTGGCCAGCTGTAATTGAATCTGCTCAAGTACGATCATCTGGGCTCTATGATTTACCATTTTTATAACAGCTTCTTTGTGCCTGTCATTCAATCTCATTCTAAGATCTCTGGGATTTTTTTCGTCGCGAGCTCCTTTGAAGGCCCCAGATATAATTATTTTCAACAAGCTCAATTCCCTTAATGTCCTATTGTCTATTCCAACTATAACCCTTGGGATATCTCTTAGCTCGCCTCTGATCTTCAGGCTAGCCTGTTTCTTTTTGTTGGGGTCTGGGTCGAAATATTTGATCTTTGATAGCTTGCCTTCGAGGATGTCTTTCTTAATTTTATCTAATTTAGTAGTCATCTGATCGGGACTTGAAGTTACGTCTACGGTCATGGCTAAAAACTTGAATCCGCCTTCTTTCAAGAATTGAACGACTAAGTCAACTCCATTGGCTATATCATCATACCTCGAGACGGCTACGGCGTCGGCATCTACGCCAAACCACCTGGCATATTTGATTTGCCAGAATATCATAGCTTCGAGAAGCTCACCCCTCCTTCTGCTAGAGACGTCGTCAGTATTTCTGTTGCGAGAAAATTTCGTCTCCATCTCTTGAACGTATGCGATATCAGCTTTGATCGATGCAGGGTCGAAGAGATCCGAAAAAGACATCGGGTCTATCGCTCGCTGTCTATGGGCTGGTACCAAATTCTCCCAGGCCTTAATTTCTTCCTCGGATAAATTACCAAAAAACTCGGGACCACGGGCCTCGATAGGGGAAGATGATCTTTGATCTTTAGGTGCGGACTCCGACATGATGTCGGGTCGTATTTTCTCTACCATTGAGATGATGTGGTTATCTGGCCTTGTTCAGGGTCTTGATGCAATCGGTGCACATTCTGAATCTTTTGCCGTCAATCGTGGCCCATTGTAAATTTGGATAGCGAGGAGACTTACTGGTGGGGTTGTAGTTACCTCTTAATAGGACACGCTTCGTGACCATTACCTTGCCTTTCCCGCATTTTGGACATTTTTTAGCCATTTTTGATTTGCCGAATCATGAACTGGGTGCGAACTGTTTCTGGAGTTCTAGCCTCGTTTTCATGTCTTAGATTAAATTAAGCAGTTTACATCGTACAATAAAACTGGTAATTTTTCAATACCATGAATGATTTATTGATTTTGGCTGTTAAAATAGTGATTGTGCTATATTCTGTCGTAATACACGAACTCAGCCATGGCCTAATGGCCAACTCTTTAGGCGATCCCACGGCCAAGCGAATGGGGCGATTAACTCTTAACCCAATAAGGCATTTAGATATTTTTGGATCGATTATTCTTCCGCTACTGTTATATATAGTGCCTCCGCATTTAGTTTTTGGATATGCTAAGCCGGTTCCTTATAATCCGTTATTGCTAAGAGACAAGAAACTTGGACCAGCTAAGGTCGCTTTCGCTGGCCCAATTTCCAATATAGTTTTGGCCTTATTGTTTGGACTTGTTATGAGGTTTATGCCTTTCTTGATTTATTCCTCGGTCATTCAGGAATTGTTTGTATTCATAATATGGATTAATCTAGCCCTGGCCATCTTTAATTTAATGCCGATCCCTCCGCTGGATGGGCATTGGCTGCTGATGGCCTTCCTGCCAGACAGATTCAATGCCTTTAAACTTTTTCTATATAGATATAACATTATCTTATTTGTGGCGTTCATCATGTTCGTTCTGCCATGGCTATCGTATCTAATATCTTTTCTATTTCGAGTTATCACAGGAATCTAGTTTTGGGTAGATTTGACATGAGAGGATTAATTCTGATAGAATTGGTTAGACCTTTACCGGTCATTTTTAAAGCTTTATAATTTTTTAACTATGCCTACATTTAGGCAACTACTCAAAAAACCCAGAAAAAGCGTTAAGGCCAAGACCAAGGCCCCAGCTTTTATTTATGGCATGAACTCTGTTTTGAACAAGCCAGTTTACTACCCAGCTCCATTCAAAAGAGGGGTTTGCACAGTTGTTAAGACAACTACGCCTAAGAAACCGAACTCGGCTCTCAGAAAAATCGCTAGAGTTAGACTAACAAATGGCATGGAAGTAACCGCGTATATCCCAGGAGTAGGACACAATCTTCAAGAGCACTCGGTTGTTATGCTAAGAGGCGGAAGAGTAAAAGATTTGCCAGGAGTCAGATATCACATCGTTAGGGGCGTCTTGGATGCCGCTGGCGTTGAGGGTAGAAAGCAGGAGAGATCTAAGTATGGAGTTAAAAAGGCAAAATAATCTACATTTTAAATGCGCAGACCAATAAAAAAGAAATTAGAGATAGAGCCAGATATAAAATATTCGAGCGTGCTCGTAGCTTCTTTGATTAATAGAATGATGAGGGACGGCAAAAAGTCTACGGCTTCCAAAATCGTATACGATGCTCTAACTATTATAGAGAAGAAAGTCGGCAAGCCGGCTCTCGAGGTTTTGGATCAAGCTCTTCAAAACGCTGGACCGACTATGGAGCTTAAATCAAGAAGAGTTGGCGGAGCTAATTATCAAGTACCTATCGAAGTTAAACCAGAGAGAAGAATAGCCCTAGCTATGCGCTGGGTTGTCGATGCGGCTAGGTCTGGCAAGGGTAAGCCAGCCAGAGAGAAACTATCCGAAGAGCTGGTAAATGCTTATAATAATGCTGGGGGCGCAGTTAAAAAGAAGAACGATACTCATCGCATGGCTGATGCTAACAAGGCCTTTGCACATTTCGCTTGGTAAAAAAATAAAAGATTCGCCGCGCTTGCGTGGGGAATCTTTTATTAAACTTAAAAAACAAGAAAACAAATGCGCGACTACCCTATAGAAAAAACAAGGAATATCGGAATTATTGCTCACATTGATGCTGGAAAGACAACTGTCTCCGAGCGTGTCTTATTCTATACGGGGATATCTCATAAAATTGGTGAAGTGCACGAGGGCGAGGCAACTATGGATTGGATGGAGCAAGAAAGAGAAAGAGGTATAACCATAACTGCCGCCGCGACTACTTGTTTCTGGACTCCAGTTGAGCTAATTGGCAATCCAGAGCAAAAGATCAAGATAAATCTAATTGATACTCCTGGGCATATCGACTTCACCGTTGAGGTAAAGAGGTCTCTCAGGGTTTTAGATGGAGCCGTGGTTATATTCGATGGCGTCGCCGGAGTTGAGCCTCAGTCGGAAACAAATTGGCGTTACGCAGATGACTATAACGTACCAAGGCTTTGTTTTATAAATAAACTCGATAGATTGGGCGCTTCTTACGAGAGGTCCTATCAATCCATATTGGGCAGATTATCGCCGAAAGCGATCAAAATCCAGATTCCTAATGGCGTCGAGGATGAGTTTACGATGGTCGTTGATTTAATAAAAATGAAAGCTTATCGCTTCGAGGGTTCTCTTGGCGAAAAAGTTATTGAAGAAGAGATTCCCGCCGAGATGTTAGAGGAGGCGAAGAAGGAAAGAGCGTTTATGATTGAGAAGATCGTTGAGACTGACGATCAGGCAATGTCTGATTATCTTGATGGGAAAGAATTTGACGTGGATACCCTCAGAAGAATATTGAGAAAGGCTACTATCGCTGGCGTGGTCTATCCGGTTTTATGCGGATCTGCCCTCAAGAACAAAGGGACTCAGTTAATGCTCGATGCTGTAGCATGGTATCTGCCGTCACCTATGGAACGACCGCCGGTTAAAGCCGTTAAGCAGGGGACTGGCGAGGAAATGATCATTGATCCAAAAGACGATAAGCCATTTACGGCTTTGGCATTTAAAGTTGCTACCGATCCTTACGTGGGTCAACTTACTTTCTTCCGTGTGTATTCTGGAGTATTAACTTCTGGTTCATATGTTCTGAATACTACATCTGGAGTTCAGGAGAGAATAGGCAGATTGCTTCAAATTCATGCTAATCAGAGGGAAGACATAAAAGAAATATATGCTGGAGGTATCGCCGCTACTGTAGGTATGAAAGCCACCAGAACCGGTGACACTCTTTGCGATCCAGAAAATCCAGTAGTACTCGAGAAGATAGTCTTTCCTGAGCCAGTCATATCTTTACGTATAGAACCTAAAACAAAAGCTGACCAAGAAAAGATGGGTATCGCTTTGAAGAAATTGTCAGACGAAGATCCAACTTTCAGAATCAAGGGCGACGAGGAGACCGGAGAAACGATTATTTCTGGTATGGGCGAACTTCATTTGGAAATTATAGTAGATAGAATGAAAAGAGAGTTTGGCGTAGGCGCGAATGTCGGCCGACCTCAGGTAGCTTATAAAGAAACTATTTCTGACAAGGCTCAAGCCGAAGGTAAATATATTCGTCAATCTGGAGGTCGTGGTCAATATGGCCATGTTTGGCTAAGAGTTGAGCCTCAGGAAAGGGGCAAGGGGTTTGAGTTCGTAGATGCCATCAAGGGCGGATCAGTCCCTCAGGAATTTATAACGCCAACCGAAAAGGGAGTCAAAGAAGCTCTGGAGAAGGGTGTGCTTGGTGGGTTCCAGATGGTGGATATGAAAGTCACGCTGTACGATGGTTCCTATCATGAAGTTGACTCTTCCGAAATGGCTTTCAAAATTGCTGGATCCATGGCTTTGCAGGAAGCGTCTAAGAGAGCTAAGCCCGTGATATTAGAGCCAATTATGAAAGTTGAGATTATTACCCCAGAGGAGTCTCTTGGAGAAACTACCGGAGACTTATCTTCAAGGCGCGGCCAAATATTGGGAATAGCCGATAGGAGCCCTTTGAATTTAAAAGTTATTGACTCCAGGGTTCCACTCTCTGAAATGTTTGGTTATGCCACGTCTTTAAGATCGTTGACTCAGGGCAGGGGAACATTTAATATGGAGTTCGAAAGCTATGAAGTTGTTCCCAATAATATAGCTGCCCAGATTATTGATGGTAAGAAATAATTTTAACCGTAGAGCATATGAAGATTGATGAATTAAAGAAATTGATGAATAAATCCACGGCTGTTCTAGTCATGGAGAATGGAGATCCGTCTTACGTCGTCTTGAATTATGATACCTATAAGGATTTAGTATTAACCAAGGAAGATGAAAAAAGCGTTAAGATAAATCAGAATTTGCCTCCGCAGGAATCGTTAAAAGAGCCGGTTTTTAGAGGCGTAGACGAGATAATTGCTGCATCTAAGATGACTTTCGGGGAGAATGAGCTGGAAATACTTGAGAGAATTAACAAAGATATCCAGGTTCTAAGAGAGGAAATACAGAAAGAAGAGAAATTGTTAACTATTGACTAATATTTTTATCTCGGTTAAAATAAACATTGCTAATTTATTAATCTAATCATCTGCTTCTGGACTATGACTTCTAGGCTTCCCAATTCAGCCTATAAGCTATAAGCCAAGAGCCAAAACAAGAATGGCAGGGAAATTCGAAAGATCAAAGCCACACTTAAATGTTGGCACAATCGGTCACGTTGACCACGGCAAGACGACATTAACGGCGTCTATTTTGCATGCTCTAAACCTCATGAAAGATGAGGGATATAGCGCTCGAGTCGAGGACGTAAGTCAGATCGACAACTCACCAGAAGAGAGAGCCAGGGGTATTACGATCGCTACTCACCACTCTGAATACGAGACTCCAAAAAGACATTATGCTCACGTTGATTGCCCAGGGCACGCCGATTACATTAAGAACATGATCACTGGTGCCGCTCAGATGGATGGTGCAATTTTAGTTGTGGCCGCTACTGATGGACCAATGCCTCAGACTAGAGAACACATTCTTTTGGCCTACCAGGTTGGCGTTCCTTCCGTAGTAGTCTTCATGAACAAGTGTGATCAAGTTGATGATCCGGAAATGTTAGATTTAGTCGAAGCTGAGATAAGAGAACTGTTAAATAAATATCAGTTCCCTGGCGATACTACCCCGATCATAAGAGGTTCAGCTCTAAAAGCATTAGAGGCGAAATCGAAGGACGATGCGACTATCAAGCCGATAATCGAATTGGTAAATGCCCTCGATTCCTTTATCCCTGAGCCAAAAAGAGATGTTGAGAAGCCATTCCTTATGCCAATCGAAGACATCTTTTCTATCGAAGGCCGAGGAACAGTTGTCACTGGTAGAATTGAAAGAGGAGTCCTTAATCTTAACGATGAAGTGGAGATAGTGGGTATTAAGCCAACCGCCAAGACAGTTGTAACGGGTATTGAGATGTTCAACAAGCAGCTAGATCGAGGTGAGGCTGGTGATAATGCCGGAATTCTATTAAGAGGAACTAAGAAAGAAGATGTCGAAAGAGGACAGATCTTGGCCAAACCTGGATCAATCACTCCGCATATTGAATTTGAAGCTCAGGTTTACATCTTAACCAAGGAAGAGGGAGGTAGACATACCCCATTTTTCAAGGGTTACAAGCCTCAGTTTTACTTTAGAACAACTGATGTTACCGGAGAGGTATTCTTGCCAGAGGGAAGCGAAATGATTATGCCTGGCGATACCGCCAATGTAAAAGTTAAACTTATTGCTCCGATTGCCATGGAAGAAAAACTCAAGTTTGCCATTAGAGAAGGCGGTAAAACTGTGGGTGCCGGATCAGTAACTAAGATTATAGCCTAAAGCAATTCCGTCCTCTGCGCTCTGGCCCTTCTGGGGCTAGGCGCAGAGGACGGATCGCTCTTTATAAAGACACACACATCACAATGGCAAAGAAAACAGAAACAAGTCAGAGAATAAGGATCAAGTTGAAGGCTTACGATAATAAGATTATCGACAAGTCGGCTCAACAAATAATCGAAACCATCGAAAGATATGGTGGTAAGCCCATTGGTCCCGTGCCATTGCCAACAGAGATTCACAAATACACCGTGAATCGCTCGACCTTCATTGATAAGAATTCCAGAGAGCAATTCGAGATGAGAATTCACAAGAGGATTATTGACATCAATACTCCGACTCCAAAAATTATCGACGCGCTGATGAATCTAAACCTGCCGTCTGGAGTCGACATCGAAGTCAAGATGTAAGCGTGACTAGCTAATACTTATTACTTTACTTTCGGCGTATGATGAGGTATCATATTCCGGAGACTAAGGTCATAATAAAAATCGGTAGAATTTATCCGGCCAACCCTGAGATTACCGAAGGGTCCGGTTTTCTAAAAATGCACCGATTCCAGTTATAATCTTAATTATTCCGCGGGCAAAAAGATAAGTATCATATTTTCTTTTTGTTAGACAACATTCGCAAGAATAGGGTCTGTTTCCGCCGGAAGACGGATTTTTATTTTATTAGCCTAGATCATGAAATTCATAATTGGAAAAAAACTAGGTATGTCCCAATTTTTTAGAGAAGATGGGGCAGTAGTACCCATGACTGTCGTGGAGGTCACGCCGAATGTTGTGGTACAGGTAAAGACCGTCGAGAATGATGGCTACGAAGCTGTACAGCTTGGCTTCGGATCAAAAAAGAACAATACCAAGGCTTTGAAGAAGCACTTTAAAGATTTGGGGTCTTTTGCTTTGTTGAAGGAATTTAAGGGCTCAAAATTTGCTGATAAAGATTTAGCCGTCGGTGATAAAATAGACGCGTCATTATTCGAGATTGGTGACAAGGTTAAGGTTACCGGATTAGCCAAGGGCAAAGGTTTCGCCGGTGCCGTTAAGAGACACGGTTTCCACGGTATGCCCGCTAGTCATGGCCACAGATCAGTTCAGAGACACGTCGGTTCTATCGGGCAGAGATTTCCTCAGCACACGCTTAAAGGTTTAAGGATGGCCGGAAGAATGGGTGGCGGCAAATCAACTGCCAGAGGTCTTCAGATTGTTCATATCGATCAAGAGAATAATCTTATTTGTATAAAAGGCGCGTTACCGGGCAATATCGGTGGCGTGTTAGAAATAATTTCGAGTAAATAAAATGGAAGCAGTATTATATAACCAAAAAGGAGATAACATCGGTACGGTAGACCTTCCAAAGGAGTTTTTTGGTGTAGCCATGAGCGAGGATCTATTGCATCAAGTTGTTGTTTCCCAGATGGCTAACCAGAGACAAGTTATTGCTCATGCCAAGGGCCGAGACGAGGTCAGAGGTGGAGGCAAAAAACCATGGAAGCAGAAAGGCACTGGTCGTGCCAGGCATGGATCAATTAGATCTCCAATTTGGAAGGGCGGCGGCGCTACTCATGGCCCAAGAAAAGAGAAGGACTACTCAAAGAAGATCAACGCAAAGATGGCCCAGAAAGCTTTTAGAGTTGCCCTATCGGCCAAGTTGAGGGATGGTCAGATATTCATAGTTGACGAGCTTAAGCTGGAAGTACCAAAGACCAGAGAAGTTACGGCGATATTGAAGAATATGTCGAAAAATTTCGAGAATGCTAGGCTTGGGAGCACGTTGATGGTATCAGGAACCAACAGGAGAGACTTAGTTATTGCTTCTGGGAATTTGAAGAATGTTGACACGATAGAGTCTAGGAATTTAAATGCCCTGAAAGTTCTTACTTTTAAGAACATAATTATGACCAAGGATTCTATTGAAAAAATGGTCAAGTCCACCGTTAAATAAATATGAAGTTAAATATTTTTAAAAACGACGAAGATAAGAGCAAGAAGAATTCAAAAAAAGTTGAGGCCACTTTAGATTCGCAGGAAGGTTCGAAAGAGGCAATTAAAGAGGATGCGGTCTCTAGCTCGATTAAATTAAATTATCTACCTGGAGCCTATAGAGTATTGAAGAGTTTCTATATAAGTGAAAAGGCTACTAACCTTGTGACGATGAACCAGTATGTGTTCGTAGTCGGAGACAAGACTAATAAGGTAGAAGTCAAAAAGAATATTGAGAAATTATTTGATGTTAAAGTTAAAGACGTAAGGATAATAAATATGCCTAGTAAGATTAGGAATGTCGGCAGACATTCTGGCATTAAATCTGGGTTCAAAAAGGCCATTGTAGTTTTGAAAGATGGCTACTCAATAGACCAAGCCAAAGCATAAAAACATGAAAAGTTATAATCCTACAACACCATCAAGAAGACATGCCACGGGATATAGTTTTGACAATCTAACCAAGGTTGCTCCTTTGAAGTCTTTAAAGGGTGGGATTGTGAAATCTACCGGCAGGAATAACCAGGGTATTATAACCAGCTATCATCGCGGCGGCGGCGTTAAGAGACTTTATAGATTCGTTGATTTTAAACAAAAAAAGTTTGATATACCTGGCAAGATTTTTTCAATAGAATATGATCCGAATAGAACAGCTAGGATCGCCAGAGTTCATTTTGCCGATGGCGAAAAGATGTATATCCTTGCTCCGGAGGGAATGAAGGCCGGTGATCCGATTATATTTTCGGAAAAGGCACCATTGAAGTTGGGCAATAGAATGAAATTGAAAAATATTCCTCAGGGAATGATGGTCTATAATGTTGAATTATTCCCTGGTCAGGGCGGGAAGATCGTCAGATCTGCTGGAGGCGGAGCTACGGTTTTAGCCAGCGATGCGGGGCATGTCCACTTAGTGATGCCTTCATCTGAGGTTAGGATGGTTTCTGAAGAATGTTATGCTTCTGTCGGTCAGGTCTCGAACCAAGAGCATAGCTCAATAGTCCTCGGTAAGGCCGGCCGATCAAGGTGGCTGAACAAGAGACCCAAGGTTAGAGGAACAGCCATGAATCCGGTTGACCATCCGTATGGCGGAGGAGAGGGGAGACAGGGTAGAGGAACAAGACGACCTAAGACCAGACAAGGTAAGATTACTGGAGGCAGGAAGACTAGGAATAAGAAGAAAAAGTCGGGCAAGTTCATAGTTAGAAGAAGGCACAAATAATTATCATTAATCTAGAATCATGTCGCGATCACTAAAAAAAGGACCATACGTTGACCAAAAATTGCTGAAGAAAATCAGTAATTTAAAAGCGGGCGACAAGACCGTTGTTAAGACGTGGGCTAGAGCTTGTACGATCGTTCCTGAGATGATAGGCTACACCTTCGGCGTACATAATGGACGAATTCATATCCCTGTTTTGATTACAGAAGACATGGTTGGCCACAAGCTTGGTGAGTTTTCTTTGACTAAGAAGTTCTCAAGACATGGTGGCAAGATGCAGAGAGAAATAGAAGCCGCAGCAAAGCAGAAAGAGTTAGATGCAGCCAAGGCCGCAAAAGCGGCTCCGACTGCAGAAGCAGTGAAAAAATAATAAAATAATATGGCAGAAGTAAAAGCAAAATTAAATGGATTGCGTATGGCCCCAAGAAAAGTTAGGGCTATTACCCAATTGCTGAGAGGCAAGGATGCTTTGTTTGCCATAAATCAATTGGAATTTTTAATCAGAAAGCCAGCCAATCCAGTTAAGAAGTTACTCGAGTCTGCGATTGCTAGCGCTGAGAACGATTTTCAATTGGTTAAGGAGAACCTATTTATTAAAGAGTTCAGAGTTGACGAGGGAGTGAAGCTTAGAAGATTCAAGCCTAAAGGTTTTGGTCGCGCAGCCCTTATTCAAAAGAAGACCAGTCATGTAGTGTTGGTTCTCTCAGAAAGAGTCGCCGGTCTTAAGTCTGTGAATGTGGCCAAGGATGATGAGTCGAAAAAGGCTAAAGTTTCTAAGGTCAAAGAAGATAAGGCGTCCTCCAAGCTTGAAGATAAAAAGCCAAGCATAAAGAAAGAAATCGGGGCTAAGAAAGATGGCTTCGTTAAAAAGATATTCCAGAGGAAGGCAGTTTAATATTATAAATCCAAATAAATAATATGGGTCATAAGATTTCACCAACATCATTCAGGATAGGAATACAAAAAGACTGGCTGTCTCGCTGGTTTGGCCAACGAAAATATATATCACTCTTGAAGGACGATGTTGCTGTTAGAGCTTTTCTTGAGAAGAAGATGAAGAATATGTCCGTCGATCGCGTCGAAATAGAGCGCGGTACAGATTTACTGAACATAATTATCTTTAGCTCGAGGCCGGGATTATTGATTGGTAGAGGAGGAACTGGGATAGATGAGCTTAAGACTGCGATACGCAAGGTTTTAAAAAAGAAGGTTGGCGTTAGGATCGAGATTCAGGAGATAAAGAATCCTGAGTCTTCAGCTGCGATTATGGCCGAATCCATTGCGGATCAGATTGAGAAAAGATTACCATTCAGAAGAATAATGAAGCAAACTTTAGCTAAGATAATCGCCAGTAAGCAGGCTAAAGGTGCCAAAATTCAGTTAAGTGGAAGATTGGATGGCGCCGAGATTGCTAGAACAGAGCACTTAGAGGAGGGCAATCTGCCGTTACAAACTTTGAGAGCCGACATAGATTACGCAAAATATACAGCCAGAACGACATACGGAGCGATTGGTATCAAGGTTTGGATATTTAAAGGCTTAACTTTCGACAAATAATACCATGTTTCAACCAAGCAAAGTAAAACATTCCAAAGTTCACAAAGGTAAAAATCGTTTAGTTGCCGCAAGAGGAACGGTTCTTAGCTTTGGTAGTTTTGGGCTCAAAGCCGAAGAGGCTCAGTGGGTGAAGGCGAATCAGCTTGAGTCAGCGAGAAGGGTAATCGCTAGATATTTGCAAAGAGGCGGTAAAATTTGGGTCAGAGTTTTTCCATCAAAGCCGAGAACAGCTCGAAGTCCAGAGTTGGGTATGGGTGGAGGACGAGGCGCTTTGGATCATTTCGTGGCAGTTGTTGAAGCCGGTAGAGTCATCTTTGAAATAGATGGCATAGGCGAAGTACAGGCTCGCGAGGCTTTGAAATTAGCAGCCCACAAGTTACCACTGAAAACTAGAATAATTTCAAGATAATATGGCTAAGAATATATATAAAGCAATGGAGATAAAAGAGCTAACCACTAATTTGGATAATTTAAAGGCGCAGCTAATGCAATTAAGTTTCGATCTTGCCGATAAGAAGTTAAAAGATACATCTAAGATTAGTAAGACCAAGAAGGGGATAGCTAAAATTTTGACCGAGCTAAAAATCAAGTCGAAATAACATAAAGATGACTACCTTAGAAACAAAAAATAGAATATTAAAGGGCGTGGTCGTTTCTGACAAGATGGATAAAACCGTTGTGATTGAGATACTAAGATTGAAAAAACATCCGAAGTATAAAAAGTTTTATAAAGTAAGTAAGAGATTTAAGGCTCATGATGAAGAGAATAAATATCATGTTGGGGATAACGTTTTAATTAAAGAGACTAAACCGATTTCGAAAGACAAGAAGTGGATTGTGGTAGATAAGATCGCTGCCGGCAAGGAGAAGCAATCGTAATATTAATTTAGAATAAAAATATATGTTGCAATTAAGATCAATAGTTGATGTAGCAGATAACTCTGGAGCTAAGAAGGTCGGCGTATTTAAGGTACTCGGAGGATCAAAGAAAAGATATGCTCAGTTAGGCGATATAGTTGTAGTCTCAGTTAAGGTTGCTGAACCAAGGAAAGCAGTCAAGAAGAAAGATATCTTAAAGGCAGTCGTCGTCAGACAAAGAAAACCATTCAGAAGAAAAGACGGCAGTTATATCAAGTTTGATGACAACGCCGTGGTTATATTAGAAGGAAAGGAACCGAAAGGCGGCAGAATATTCGGTCCAATACCGAGAGAGATAAAAGAAAAGGGTTTTGGTACTATAGCATCCTTAGCGCAAGAGGTAGTTTAAAGATAAATTTATGAAAATAAAGAAAGGCGACAACGTAATAATGCTATCTGGCAAAGACAAGGGTAAGAAAGGGAAAATCCTATCGGTTTTTTCGGATACCAATAGGGCGATAGTCGAAGGTTTGAATCTAGTCAAGAAGTCGGTTAGAGCCAGACAGCAAGGCCAGAAGGGGCAGATAATACATAAAGAAAGATCTGCTAGCGTATCTAGTATGGCCTTGATCTGTAAGTCTTGCGGGAAGCCGACTAGAATTGGTTATAGAATTGAGGCTGGAAGCAAGGCTAGAATCTGTAAAAAATGTGGAGGTGAGGTATAGGCTTCCCAAATTTAGAAAAATCTGTATAATATAACGAGTCAATAAATATTCATATGTCGTCACGATTAATAGAAAAATATAGGAAAGAAGTGGCCCCTGCATTGCAGAAGGAGTTTAAGGTTGCCAATGTTATGGGTATACCAAAGATGGAGAAGATCGTGATCAATACGGGTATCGGAAAGTTATTAAAGGACGACAAGGCAGTCGATAAGGTAGAGAGAGATCTAGCCCTGATTTCCGGGCAGAAGCCGATTCGAAGGAAAGCCAAGAAGTCTATCGCTGGTTTCAAAATAAGAGAAGGCATGGATATAGGCTTGTCGGTCACTCTTAGGGGCAAGAGAATGTACGATTTCGCTGATCGCTTGATCTCCATAGCTTTGCCAAGATCTAAAGATTTCAGAGGAATAGATCAGAAGAATTTTGATAAAATGGGTAATTTGAATTTAGGGATCAAAGAACAAAGTATATTTTCGGAAATTACCTACGAGACTTTGAAAGATATATTTAGTATCCAGGTTACAGTTGTTACGACTGCAAAGAATCGAGACATGGGTATAAAATTGTTAAAACTTATGGGTTTTCCAATAAAATAAAATGCCAAAAAAATCGACAATAGCCAGATCCAATAAGAAGCCGAAATATTCTACCAGAATTGTGAGAAGGTGTTTTATCTGCGGAAGGAAGCCTGGCTATATTGGTAAAGTTGGTCTATGCAGAATTCACTTCAGAGAATTGGCTAGCGCTGGACTTCTGCCTGGCGTAAAGAAATCGAGTTGGTAATTATTGTTAATTAATTATATAAAATGACAGACCCAATTTCAGACATGTTAATAGTGATAAAGAATGCCCAAGCCGTTAAGAAAGAACAGGTGGTTATTCCGTTCTCGAGAATGAAATTAGCGATTGCCAAGGTGTTGAAAGACTCCGAATTTATTACCGACTACGAGAAGAAGGCCAAGAAGATTAAAAACAGCGAGCATGATTTTTTATATATAACCTTAAAGTATGAGGATAACCACGGAGCCATAAGCGACATTAAGCTAGTGAGTAAGCCATCTAGAAGAATGTATCTGGGCGCTAAGGAGATAAGGCCTGTTAGATCTGGGTATGGCATTGGTATATTATCTACTTCAAAGGGTGTCATGAGCTCTATCGAGGCCAGGAAGAGCGGCCTTGGCGGAGAGATAATCTGTGAGATATGGTAATTGGGAATTAGCTAAATAATAAAATGTCTAAAATAGGAAAGAGAACAATTAATATCCCCGCCGGAGTTGATATAAGAATCAACGATGGTTTCATGTACGTGAAGGGCCCAAAGGGAGAATTGAGTAGGCCCGTTTCTGGCTATTTGAATTTTGACATAGACAAGAACGAGCTAAAAATATATCCTCAAAAACTAAGCAAGAAGTTGCAGGGCAAGGTAATGGCTCTTTGGGGACTATCTTGGGCTTTAACTCAGAATATGATTAAGGGTGTGACTGATGGATTTGAGAAGGGGTTAGAATTTCAAGGTGTCGGATACAAGGCCGCGGTTAAGGGGGACAATCTAGAGCTGGAACTTGGCTATTCGCATTCGATTACGATAGTTGCGCCTAAAGGCATAGCATTTAAAGTTGAGAAGAATTCTATTAAGGTTAGCGGTATCGATAACGAATTGATAGGCAAAGTTGCCGCCGAGATAAGATCAAAGAGGAAGCCCGAACCATTCCAGGGGAGTGGCATTAGATATTCGGACGAAGTAATTAAAAAGAAAGCTGGCAAAAAGGCAGCTTCAACAGCCTAAGATTAAACTACAATGGAAAGAACAAAAACAGAAAAAAGAATTAGTAGGCACGCCAAGGTTAGGGCGAAAATATCCGGCACAGCAGAAAGGCCTAGGATTTCTGTTTTCAGGAGCAATCGCGGCTTGGTTGTCCAATTTATTGATGACGTCGCCAATAAAACGATATTAAGCGCAAAGACTCAAGAAGTAAAAAAGATAAAAGGTTCCAAATCTGAGAAATCTGAGAAAATTGGAGAAGCCTTAGCCAAGAAAGCCGTGGCAGCTGGTATTAAGGAGGCGGTTTTCGATCGTGGTGGATTTCAATTTCATGGACGAGTTAAGGCTTTAGCTGAAAGCTTAAGGAAGGGTGGAATTAAATTTTAATAAATATGGAAAATCAGATCAACAATCCAGTAGCTGGTAATCAACCCACGGCACCAAGTCCAAGCAGGCCCGGCCAACGACCAGGTGGTTTTGGCGGCAGAAGATCTGGCCCAGGAAGAGGTGGCAGGCCAACCAATCGTGGCCCAAGACAAGATTTCGTCAAGCCAGAATATGAGCAGAAAGTTCTCGACATCGCTAGAGTTGCTAGAGTAACCAAGGGGGGTAAGAGATTTAGCTTCCGAGCAACTATCGTAATAGGCGATATGCATGGAAAGGTTGGCGTCGGGATGGCTAAAGGCAAAGACGTAGCTCAATCAGTGCAGAAGGCGTATAACCAAGCTAAAAAAGTTATGGTTTCTGTTCCAATCGTTGGAGGAACCATCCCTTACCAAGTTGAAGCCAAGTACAATAGCGCCGTTGTGATTCTGAAGCCATCGAAAGGTGGCGTAAAGGCCGGTGGTCCTGTTCGTGTTGTTGCTAAGCTTCTAGGAATAAGCAGTCTTACTGGCAAGCTAGTCGAGAGGACGAATAATAAGGTTAATATCGCTATGGCAACTATCCAGGCCTTGGGCAAGATTAGGATTAAAGAGCTTAAGAAATAAAATACCTGCTAATCATATGGATCTAAGCAATATAAAATCAAACACAAAGAGGAAGAGCCAAAAGAGAGTTGGCCGAGGAGGTAAGCGCGGTTTTTCTTCTGGCCATGGGACTAAAGGACAAAAAGGCCGAGCTGGAGCCAGCGTGAAGCCTGGATTTAGAGGTGGCGACAATCGACTTTGGCAGTTGTTCCCTAAAAGTAGGGGAGCCTCAAAGAAGCCTGGCAATGCTAGACCTCACATGAAGCATCGTTTCTTTATGCTCAAACATGATAAGCCAGCGGCAATTAATCTCTACGATCTTAATAATTTGAAAGATGGGCAAGAGATTACGCCAAAGACTCTAAAAGAGCTTGGTTTGATATATAGCGTTAAGAATGGAGTTAAAATTCTCTCTGGTGGGGATCTAAAGAAGAAACTAGTATTCAGTGGTCTGAAAATTTCTAAAATTGCGCAGGAAAAGATATTGAAATCTGGTGGAGTAATCAAATAACTTAATCACTTACCTTGAATAAGCTAATCCAAATATTCAAAAAAGCTGACCTAAGAAATAAGGTTCTGTATATTTTCGCTTTGCTAGTAATCTCCAGATTAGTTTCAAATATTCCTATTCCAGCGATTGACGCTCTAAAACTAAAAGAATTCTTCTCCCAAAATCAATTTTTTGGAATGTTGAGTACTTTCACGGGCGGATCTTTATCCACTCTTTCTCTGGGTATGCTCGGCCTAGGTCCCTATATCACTGGCTCCATCATCATGCAGCTATTAACTATGATATTCCCATCTCTCGAGCAAATGTATAAATATGATGGCGAAGCTGGCAGGATGAGATTCAATCAATATTCGAGATGGCTGACTGTGCCATTAGCCATACTTCAGGGCTATGGATTTTTAACTATATTTATTCGTCAGGGCGTAATAAATCCGCTCAATTTAGTCGGATGGATTTCAGCTCTAGCGTCTATTGTCGCCGGTAGCATATTTTTGATGTGGTTAGGAGAATTAATAACTGAGAAGAATCTAGGCAATGGCGTGTCTCTGCTAATTCTTGCTGGTATAGTTGCTTCTTTTCCGGCTAGCTTGAGTCAGACCCTTTTCACGTATACAGCTAGCGATCTCTTTACGTACGCAGGCTTCGTCATTGTGGCGCTATTCGTTATAGTAGGCGTTGTTTATATATCTGAGGCTCAGAGAAATATCCCCATAAACTATGCGCGTAGAGTCAGGGGGATGAGAGTCTATGGCGGAGTCTCCACATATTTGCCTATGAGAGTTAATAACGCCGGAGTTATTCCAATTATATTCGCCTTATCGATTTTAATGATACCCGGTATGCTGGCTAATTTTCTTTCAGCATCTAACATAGCTATAGTATCTCGAATTGCTACGTTCGTGAGAGACATAGTCCAGAATCAAGCCGTGTATGATATCTCCTATTTCTTACTCGTTGTTCTGTTCACTTACTTTTATACTGCAGTTACTTTTGATCCAAAATCGATTGCCGACAATGTTCAGAAGCAGGGAGGTTATATCCCAGGAATTAGGCCGGGACCAATGACTGCTCAGTTCTTAAACCACCTACTCAACAGAGTTACTTTAGTTGGAGCCGTATTCTTAGGCGTAATTGCTGTCTTGCCTAACGTTGTAAGGGGTGCGACTGGTATATCAACTTTCGCCGTTGGCGGAACGTCAATACTAATTGTCGTCTCGGTGGCGCTGGAAATTATGAAGCAGGTAGATGCTCAATTGTCGATGTACGAATACTAATTGTTAAATAAAAATACCGCCCCAGCTGGGGCGGTATTTTTATTTGTGGGCTATTTAAAAAATGTTATTATTCAGGCATGGAAAGTCACCCTAGAAAGAAAGCGGTTATATTGATTGGTGCTCCTGGATCTGGCAAGGGCACTCAGGCCGAGATCTTGGCTAAGAAATTCAATCTCTTTCACTTGCAAACGTCTAGATTGATTGAGCCAATCATAAATAATCAAGAACTCGTAAAAAATGATCCCGAGACTGCCGAGGTTAAGAGACTGTGGGATGCGGGGGAGCTTGTCCCTTTCACTTGGGTTGTGAAAATAATGTTTAATAAAATTGAGGAGGTAGATAGCGGCCCGATGGAGGGCATAGTATTTGACGGATCTCCACGTACAATTGACGAAGCTAGGCTGGAGATACCGCTACTTAACGAGATATTTAATCAAGATCAAGTTAAGATATTTTACATTAGGCTTGGGCCCGAAGAATCATTTAAGAGAAACAGCCGCCGGAGAATCTGCGAAGCTAATCAGCACCCAATACCGAATTTTGAAGAATTTAAGGATGTGGCGGTTTGCCCCCAAGATGGTAGTAGGCTGATTGTGCGCTCCCTTGATGATCCGGAAGTAATTAGAGAGAGGTATAAAGTTTTCCTAAGAAGAACTGAGCCTATTATCGGATATCTAAAAGAAACTGGCTATAAGGTATTTGAGATTAATGGTGAGCAATCGATAGATAAGGTCACGCAGGATATTTTATACGAGTTATCAAAATGAATTTAAAGACTGAAAAAGAAATTAAGACTATGAAGGAAGGCGGAGAAATTCTATCCGCAATTTTACGCAAGCTATCAGAGGCCGCAAAGCCGGGGATAGCCACTTATGAGTTAGAAGAACTTGCACGGAGCCTGGTTTCTTCGTATAAAGTGAAATCATCTTTCTTGGGATTTGATGGTTATCCATGTGCCCTGTGCGTATCTATTAATGAAGAGATAGTCCACGGCGTGCCATCAGACAGAATAATCATGGATGGTGATCTAGTTAAGATAGACATGGGCGTACTGCATAATGGATTCCACACTGATTCGGCGACTACAGTATTGATGCCCGGAGGCAAGGATCGAGATATAAAAGAGAGATTGATGAATGTCACGAAAGAAGCTCTAAGGATAGGCATATCTAAAGCCACAGTCGGAAGCACTCTTGGTGATCTTGGCCATGCGATCCAGAAGTACGTCGAGGATAGCGGCTTTAATGTTGTACGTGACCTAATTGGGCATGGCATCGGCAGAGAATTACATGAGGATCCTCAGGTTCCCAACTATGGCAAGCCAGGCATGGGTCCGAAGTTAGTGGCGGGGATGGTCATCGCCATAGAGCCGATGGTGGTCACGGGTAGCTGGAAAATAGCCGATGGGGACGACGGATTTGCCTATAAAACCAAGGATTTAAGCCTATCTGCTCATTTTGAGCATACTGTAGCCATAACCGAAGAGGGGCCATTGACAATAACTTCGTAATATGAGATAATTATGTAGGAATTATCTAATTATCTGCATGATTAAATGGCCATTCGGTATAACTGAATATCTTAAGGACTTCTTTATTCCTTCTAAGAACAACAACTATCAGCCCAAAAGTCTGGGCAATAGGAGTTTTTTCATAATCCTTTCGATACTTGTAGCGATAAAGCTCCTAAGCATTTTTTCTTTTTATGAATTTCTTGGTGCCGATATTTTTAATCAGGTTTCTCAATCTGACCTATTGGCGCTAACCAATGATGTAAGGAGAGACAACGGGGTCCCAGTATTAAATCAGAGCGTGGCCCTAAATGCCTCGGCTCAGATGAAGTTGGCAGACATGTTCGATAAAAATTATTTTGCGCACGAGTCCCCAAGCAATATTTCTCCTTGGAATTGGTTTGATCGAGCTAAATACAGTTATTCTATCGCGGGTGAGAATCTGGCTATGAACTTCGTTTCTACTAATGAAGTTGTTAAGGCTTGGATTAATTCAGGATCTCATAAGAAAAATTTACTATACAAAGATTTTGTTGATACTGGTATAGCCGTTGGTTCTGGCAAGATTAATGGGCAGAATACTATAGTCGTAGTTCAGCATTTCGGCAAGCCATTAGTCCAGCCTAAGTCGGCTAGTGTAGTTTCTGAACCGAGACCAATTGTTAAAGCTAGTACGGCGGCCGTAAGTCCCAAACCCAAGGCCAAGCCGACAGTAAGTTCGACGCCAGAACCGGTTAAAAAGATTAGTCCGATATCTTTGCTAATGGCTCCCGGCGGACAAGTAAAAGATGTCATTACGACGATCAGCAGTGATGAGAACAACCAAGAGAAGGACCCAGCTTATGGGGCTTATTACTCGAACGTAGCGTTAAATGATGCTTTGATCGCTGGAGCGCTGTTGGCTGCCCTGATCCTAATCCTCAAAATTTTTGTTGTCATAAAGGTCCAGTATCCACGGCTAATACTTAGGGGAATCCTCCTGCTGGTAATTAGTCTTGCTCTCATATATTTCAAGGATTATAGATTCTTGCAGGGCAATATAATTATCAGTACTGGGAACACGGCCTCAATACAAAATCAAAAATAATAAAATGAGAAGCTTATTTTTTATAAAAAAGAATAGTGCTGTAATCAAGACTTCAAATCCGGAGCCGGGGTTTTATGCTTCCCTGGAAGAGGTGAAAGAAGTTCCGACTACATATAACCGCGTGATAAGATTACTCGGTGTCTTTGCTGTGGCTTTCTTGGTAATCGTGTTGATAGCTAATATTGGAAATATCTTTGGTATCGCTAACGATTCGGTCAATCCAAAGCTAACCGAAGAAGAGAAGAATGCTCAGATGACAGAATTTTATAGGAAAACCTATGGCTATGGATCGGGCTATCCGGATGATGGTTTTGGTGGATCAAATGTACCAGAGCTGAGCGCTTATCCAACTAATGGAAGTGTGGCTGGAGACATAGATTTCATCCCCGCTAACAATAATAGTCAAGCACAAACAAATAATTCGGCAGCCTCAATCGGGAGCTCCGTACAAGCAATTTCTTCTAACTATGTTTACATCCCCAAGTTAGGAATAAAGGTACCGCTGGTGATATCGAGCAAAACAGATTCAAAATCTCTACTCGCGGAATTGAATAAAGGCGTTTTAGTATATCCTCAATCGTCTATCCCGGGCGACGGGGGCATGACGGTTATCGTTGGGCACTCTTCTTCTAATACTTTAGGAGCTAAATATGGACGAGTTTTCTCTGGTCTATCTAAACTAAGCGGGGGAGATCAGATATTCATCAATTTCAATGGAAAAGATTATACATACAATGTAGAGATAAAGAAGACGGGCACAGTAGAAGAGCTTGCCAATCTCGGGATAAACAATGACTTGGTGCTGGCTACCTGCTGGCCAATCGGGACCGATAGGAACAGGATAATAATAGGTGCTAATTTACAGAGGTAGGCGGGAAAGGTAGTTGACACGATTAAAATAAAATGACATAATATAAAATAACATGAATATGACTAATATATCAACAAAAAACATAACGAGGTCGATCTACGCAATAGGACTGATAGCTATTGTCGCTTTCTCTGTGACCTCATTTTTTGGCGAGGCGGTGGCCTATGACTTGCATCCAGATGTAACTTATACAATTACTGAAACTAGTGGTTATCAGTATGATGTTACTATACCCAACCAGGGAAATAGAACCATACATTACATTGCCCAAATAACTAATCATGGTCCTGGCCCAGTCACTGTTGAGAAGGCTGCTTTTCATCATAACGTAGCTAACTGGCAGGCCACAGATGAATTTCTTGATCAGAGTTTATTCCAGATGACTGGGAAGACTGTTTATCAAGAAGGCGAATCGGGCGTCACGGAATTTTTCTACGATACTGCCCGAAAGAATTGTGGACGCGTTCAGATCGATGCTGGATTTCGAGACCCTCAAAATGGAAATCTCGTTTTCATAGGAACGATGATCAACTATGGCGTCGATTGTTCGACACCAACGCCAACGCCGGTACCATCACCGACATTAAGCCCAATCATTTCCGTTCCGGCATGCTCGAACGTGGATTATGTAGCTCAAATTTCATATCCTTCGGTTGGTAATGACATTCGCATATTTATAGACGACGAAGTCTCTTCTTCGTCAGCATGGGATAAGACTCTTAGCGGATTAAGTGGATATACCACAGCTCCTGCCGGGTTTAATCCCAGGTTGCCTGGAATGCCGAGCTTGGCACTTCATCCAGGAACGCGTTATTACAGTTTCATTCAAAATAATTCTAGTATAGATGGCCCAACGGTAAGCTGGATGGTAGAGAGATGCTCAACGCCGACTCCAACGCCAACACTGACACCGACTCCGACACCGACGCCAACGCCGACACCGACGCCAACGCCAACACCGACACCGACACCGACACCGACACCGACACCGACACCGACACCGACACCGACTTCCTATCTTGATATATCTAAGACTGTCAGGAATATAACGTCTGGAAGTGGTTATGATTCCGAAACTGTTAACGCCAATTCTGGCGACACGGTGGAATTTACTATAAGACCGAGAGTAAACTCTTATGGTTCCGGATACGTGGGCAACTTAAGAGTCAGTGATTACCTTCCAAGTGGATTGAGATATTTATCCGGTAGCACAACTCTTGATGGGAGCTACCAATCTGATGGACTAACCACGGGTGGTATTTATCTAGGTACTAGATATGGCGATTACAATTCGGTAATAAAATTCAGAGCTGTAGTTGAATCGACCGGATATTATAACTCAAATACTATCACCAACACGGCCACGGTTACTGCCGACAATCTTCAGTCTGTTAACGATACGGCTTCTGTTTATGTGAATAATTACGTATCGAACAATTATAATCTAAACATACAGAAATTTGTTAGAAATACATCTACTGCCGAAACTATAGAGAAGACGTCTACTAGGGGGTCTTCTGGTAACACAATCGAATTTATCTTGCACGTCAGAAATCTTTCTTCGACTACTATCAATAACGTGAATGTGTTCGACCCATTACCCGCTGGGCTCAGTTATAATCCGAATAGCACGAGCTTGAATGGATATATCGTAGGCGACGGAATAATTAATGGCGGAATAAATATTGGTTCTTTAGCAGCTAATCAGGAATCAATAATTAGATTCTTCACTACGGTTAATGCTGGAATAAATAACACCGTCATAAACAACACTGCTCAGGCTAGAGCTGATAATGTTCCGACTGTTTATTCTTCGGCTGCAGTAATAAATATAAATACTGGAATTGTGTTGGGTGCCTTGACTATCAAGACTGGCGCGGGAAGCATGATTGGCTATTCCTTAGTGGGTGCGCTTATGATAACTTTGGCCTATTATATAATCGAGAAGAAAAGGCCAGAACTATTGCCGCAAGTGTTTACTAAGAAGGCCTAAAAAATGACGGCAGTGTCCTACAAAAATACGACCCATACGGGTCGTATTTTTGTAGGCTTAGCAGGGGCCCAACGATCTATATTCAACACAGAGGCTCGAAGTAAAAGCTGGCAAAATTGGCCATTCAGGCGTTATCGGGAAAGGTGTTGACTTGTGTACAAGCTATCTGATATAATGCCTGTACTTAAATATATGGATAAATCACTACAACTTCTGGTCAAAAGCGGCTGATTGGTCTAGTGTATTTTTATGCTCTAATCAGAAGCCGCTCGGAAGCGGTAATTTTTTTAAGAGTTTATCTAGACGAGTATCGCGAGTATGGTAATTAAACTCTTACCCCGCATCCGTAGGCGTAAATGTGTGGTAGAGATAAGTGGATGCAGATAGTATTCGTAGGGATTAAAAATTATACCTTGGCTAGTGGATGGCGGGGTGATCAAAAGATTGGCTCTCGACGATAGGCCACTAGGCGGCTCTTCGCTGACAGCTAATGAAAGAAGCTTGAAAATTTGTTAGTACGCTTTAGTAGAACGAATTGGATATTTGTTTTACTAAAAGCGGGAAAATGCATTAAGTAAAGAAATCACACTGATAGTTACTCATTTGTAGTTAGTAAGAAGAAATATTTATCTAATTTTTGTAAATCAAAATTTAGACGGATATAAGGGCGTATGGAGGATGCCTAGACACTAGAAGGCGATGAAGGTCGTGGCGTGACTGCGATAAACTTCGGGGAGCCGTCGAGCGGGCTTTGATCCGGAGGTAACCGAATGGGGCAACCCAATATGACAAACTCATATTATCTCGCGTAAGCGAGATGCGTACCTGGGGAAGTGAAACATCTCAGTACCCAGAGGAAAAGAGAACGAAGTTATCCCCTTAGTAGCGGCGAGCGAAAAGGGAACAGCCTAAACCGATTTCATAATTTATTATGTCGTCGGGGTAATAGGGATAGTACAACTAAAAATTTGAATTTCGGTCTTCTTGATCGAGATTCAAGTTTTTAAAAGAAGTTACAAATTCGTGCGTTAGCAGAATGGCCCTGGAATGGCCAACCAAAGAAGGTGACAGTCCTGTAAGCGAAAACAAACGAACTTCTGTATTATTTCCTGAGTAGCCCGGGATAAGGATGTCCTGGGTGAATTTGTCCATACTACTGGATAAGGCTAAATACTTCTAGTGATCGATAGTGAACCAGTACCGTGAGGGAAAGGTGAAAAGCACCCCGATGAGGGGAGTGAAATAGCAACTGAAACCATATGCCTACAAAGAGCAGGAGCCGTACTTTGCACAGAGATCCTAAGTCCTAAACGAATTGGAAAATTGTTTAGAGTTTGGAAATTAGAATTTAGAGTTTCCGTGCAGGGTGCGGTGACTGTGTGCCTATTGAAGAATGACCCAACGAGTTTATTTAAATTACACTCTAAGTCCTTATGGGACGAAGGGGAAGGGAAACCGAGTGTTAATAGCGCGTCATCCAACTTAAATTTTTGGACTACGTAAGTTCAAAAATTTAAGTTGGATATGTAGTTTGAGTAAGACCCGAAGCCAGGCGAGCTAACCATGACCAGGATGAAGGTTACCGAAAGGTAACTGGAGGTCCGAACCAGTTGGTAGCGCAATACCATTGGATGAGTTGTGGTTCGTAGTGAAAAGCTTATCGAGCTTGGTAATAGCTGGTTCTCTCCGAAATGCCTTTAGGGGCAGCGTTGCACAGTAGCAGAGGGGGTAGAGCACTGAATGGTAATCCGTGCCCTTTTGGGTAGGACTACCAAACAAACTCCGAATACCTTTGTGGAATGTGCGGCAGTGAGTAAGCGGGGGCAAAGCTTCGTTTACGCAAGGGAAACAGCCCAGATCACCGCTTAAGGTCCCAAAATTTAGACTAAGTGAAAAGGAAGTGTTTTGCCTTAGACAGGTAGGAGGTTGGCTTAGAAGCAGCCATCCTTTAAAGAGTGCGTAATAGCTCACTATTCGATCTCATCGCAAGATGAGGAGGCAAAGTGCGCCGAAAATTTATAGGGGCTAAGTCTAATACCGAAAGCGTGGGTTCGGTGATTTCATAAAGGAAAGTTGTGGACAGAGATAGTTCAAGGGAAGAACATCTGGCCTCATAAGCCAGAGATACGTGGCTCAACTCCACGGCTCTGTCCCATAAGTCGGGCGGGAACGACAATCAATTTCATACAGAACCTGTCTGCCAGACACAGCGGGTTCCACGATTGTTGTTTTCGTCCGACAACCTTTCATCTCGTTCTTCGAGATGTCCTTTATGAAACCACCGAGCGGTAGGAGAGCATTCTGATCTGCTGTGAAGGTTCGCTGTGAAGCGGGCTGGAGCGGTCAGAAGGGAAAATGTTGGGATGAGTAACCGCAAGACCGGTTAAAGTCCGGTCCGTCGTAAGCCTAAGGTTTCCTCCGCGATGGCAATCATCGGAGGGTTAGGCGTCCCTAAGGATAACCGTGCTTTCGAGCGCGGGATGCCGATGGTGAGCCGGTTAATATTCCGGCCCCACTTATGTATATCTGATTGAGATGACGGGCAACACAAGATCAAGCACATTATTGGATTTGATGTTTTCCACCCATAGACTTTCTACCAGGAAAATCCGGTAGAGGCCGCAAGGCAATGTCGAGGGTAGAAGAAATCGTCGCAAGACGAGATTTGATCGAAGAGGGCTCCAAGAAAAGTCTCTAATGTTAGTACATGAGTGCACGTACCTAAAACCGAAACAGGTGGGCTGGTGTAAGTGCACCAAGACGAACGGGTGATTATTGGTTAAGGAACTCGGCAAAAAAGCGGCCGTAAGTTCGCGATAAGGCCTGCCGCCGCAAGGCGGCCACAGCTAAAGAACCCCTGGCGACTGTTTATCAAAAACACAACTCCGTGCTAAGCCGAAAGGCGCTGTATACGGGGTGACGCTTGTCCGGTGCCGGAACGTTAACGGTGGAGGTGGTATGTCGCAAGATGTACTGCTGACGCCCGAAGCGCCGGTGAACGACGGCAGTAACTATAACTGTCTAAAAGTAGCAAAATACCTTGTGGGGTAAGTTCCCACGCGCATGAATAGCGGAACGACTGGGGGACTGTCTCAACCAATAGCCCGGTGAAAATGCAATGTCGGTAAAGATGCCGACTTCCCGCGCCAAGACGGAAAGACCCCGGAAGCTTCACTGCAGCTTGGTATTGGTCTACGAGTTGTTATACGTAGCGTAGTGAGTAGGATTTGAAGCCACACTCTCGGGTGTGGTGGATCCGCCAATGAAACACTCATTTTAACGATTTGTAGCTCTAACCGGTAACACCCTAAAAGGGTGGGACAATAAAAGCTAAAGTAAGCTCCTGGTGATAGATTTATTACTGAGAATTTTAGTAATCAATCTTATGGAGTTATTTTAGATTTTATCAATGTCTTACTTTTCTAGGGTGTTATCGAGACAGTGCCTGGCGGGCAGTTTAAGTGGGGCACTTTCCTCCCAAAAAGTAATGGAGGAGTTCATCAAGGTTGGCTAGCTCCGGATGGAAATCGGAGCGATAGTGTAAAGGCACAAGCCAGCTTTACTGCAAGGCGGATATGCCGCGCAGTTGCGAAAGCAGGACCTAGTGAACCGACTCTAACTCGTAGGAGTGGAGAAGATCATCAGATAAAAGCTACTCCGGGGATAACAGGCTGGTACTGCCCGAGCGTTCACAGCGACGGCAGTGTTCGGCACCTCGATGTCGGCTCGCCCTATCCTGGGACTGAAGAAGGCCCCAAGGGTTTGGCTGTTCGCCAATTAAAAGGGTACGCGAGCTGGGTTCAAACCGTCGTGAGACAGGTTGGTCCATATCTGGCGTGGGCGTTGAATATTTGAGAGGGGTTGTCCCTAGTACGAGAGGACCGGGACGAACAAACCTCTGGTGAACCAGCTGTTCTGCCAAGAGCATCGCTGGATAGCTATGTTTGGTTCTGATAAGCGCTGAAAGCATATAAGCGCGAAGCAGGCCTCAAGATGAGATATTCTGGATCCCTTGTAGACTACAAGGTTGATAGGACTCAGGTGTAAGCACAGCGATGTGTTCAGCCGAGAGTTACTAATTGATCCTCATCCGTCTAAATTTTGCTTAGCAAGATTTAGATATTTCTTCTGTAACTGTTAGTGTAATCACTTAATGTTTTTTGATAGAGTAGTTGGGAGTATCGATTTTTCGAGTGCGGGCTGTATTTTCCTGATGGAAAATCACCCTCTCGCTCGGCGCCGTCGCGCCTGCGCGGGCCTCTCAAAACCGACACTCCCAGCTACTCTGGTAGTGTCAGAAAGATCGTGTTTAGTGTAAGGTAGCTATACCAAGGGTGCTCCACCTGATCCCATTCCGAACTCAGAAGTGAAATCCCTTATGGCCCATGATAGTCGGTTTTCCCGGCGAAAGTAGGTAGCTGCCTCACACTGATCACGATTTTTAGTTACTTGCTAATGAGTGTACTACGTGAGACTATATGTCTAGTTCTTTTTGGAGTAAACACGATGACTAAAAGGCGTATATTGATGCTTAATATAATCGGTTGGATATTTGGTATTATATGGATTGCCGTGCTTATCATGGGGCTCTTTATCGATGATTTGGCATCTAATATGCCGTGGCTGGGAGCTCATTTGATCTCTGGGGTTATCGTAATTATAATTTGTGCAATAAAATACCGCGAGGCTTTGTCTTTCGGAGGTAACTAGTGGGGCTAATCAGCCCTTCTTTTTTTATGTTGGTTTGATAATATAAGAGTACATATGGATAAAAGGTCGGCCAAGCAATTCTTCATAGGCGCTATCTATCTGATCATCTTTGCTCTGTTAGCATATGGTATTTATGCTATGTTCTTTAAAGTTGTCCCAACATGTACCGATAGTATTCAAAACGGCAAAGAGGTTGGAGTCGATTGTGGCATCCAGGCTGGATGTGAACCATGCGGAGAGGCGATTAAACCAATAGACATAATATCTAGCCAGCTAATCAAGGTAAATGAAGGTGACTATGACTTTGTAGCGCAAGCTACTAATCCTAACACCGAGCTTGGATCGTCGAGAGTTGATTTCGATTTAGTATATAAATCTAGCGATGGCACCGAGAAGATAAGCCCAGATTTTTTCTATATCGCTCCAGGCCAGACAAAATACATAGTTAGGCAGAGAGTCCAGATAGAAGATATAGCGTCTGTTGAAATTAAAATTAAGAACGCCGCATGGAGTAAGCTAGATATTGCGACTGAACCTGTTAATTTTGTTGTCAAAAAAGATTATGTCGTAGTCAATGCCGATGGTGTCCATAGTCAGGTTCTGGGGACTGTATATAACCCATCAAATTATGATTTGAGCAACGTAGATGTAGCCGTTGTTTTATATGGCGAAAGTAATAAGATAATAGCTGTAAATAAGACTGATATAAAAACGTTAAATTCTCAGAGTGAAAGACAGTTCAAGGTTTTCTGGACGAAGCCATTTGCGGGGACTTATTACCGAGCCGATGTCGAAGTTACTACTAACCTGTTTGATAATTCCAACTTCATAAAAGCCCATGGATCAACCGAGGAATTTCAGAGAATTTACGAGAAGAATTAGTTTCTATTTCCACGAAATTGATTTTATTTTATTTGCCACCATGGTGGCAATTTCTTTATTTGGAGTAGTTAATATGTATGGCATATCGGGTAGCGTACACGAGCTAGTCCCGAAGCAGTTATTAATAGTCGTTATCGCTATCTGCGTGATGACATTCTTCTCTTTCATAAACTATAGGTATCTAAAGAACTATTCTTTCCCGGTAGTGTTCTCGTATGTTGTCTCAATCCTACTACTTCTGTTGACCTTCTATTCTAGATCTATCCGTGGGGTTAACTCTTGGATCATTTTAGGAAATTATACATTCGAGCCGGTAGAACTGGCGAAGTTGGTTTTAATAATTTTATTGGCAAAATTCTTTTCTCAGAGGCATATTCATATAAACGATATCAAGAACATAATAATATCGGGCATATATTTTGGCATTCCGGCCGCTATCATTATTCTTCAGCCAGATCTTGGATCGGCAATAATATTCTCCTTGATATGGCTATCAATGTTGATGGCTTCTGGCATAAGTAAAAAACATTTCATAATCCTAGTTATCGCTGGGTTAATAGTATCTGGTTTCGGCTGGAATTTTGTCCTTAAAGATTATCAGAAAACCAGGGTGATCTCTTTTCTGAACCCGTATAAAGATCCAAGGGGAGCGGGCTATAACTTAATTCAATCGAAGATAGCGATTGGAACCGGCTATTGGTTTGGAAATGGTCTTGGCAACGGAGCTCAGGTGAAGTTGGGTTTCTTGCCGGAGCCGAAGAATGATTTCGTATTTGCGGCGACGATAGAGCAATTCGGCCTGGTGGGTATGAGTTTGGTTCTGGCCACCATATTGCTTATGCTGTCCCGGATTGTTAATATTGGCAAGCGTTCAAATAATAATTTTGGTCGCTTGTTCTCTATCGGGCTGGCAGTATTTATATTCGCCCACGTTTTCGTAGGGGCCTCGGTCAACATCGGTTTGATGCCGGCCACGGGAATACCATTCCCGTTCCTTAGCTATGGAGGTAGCAATCTAATATCGATAGCTATCGGCCTAGGCGTAATGCAAAATATTAAAAGAAATTCATAAATTTATGTATCTAGAGATAGAATTATTCGAGGATCCGCATAAAGTGATAGTTTACCTCAAGGAGGAGTCGGGCACCGTTGACTTTGTCGAAATAGTAGCAGACCACAAATTTGACCATGTGTTGATAGGCGCTGTTGACAAATTCTTAAAAAAGAATAAGATTAATCCATTGTCTTTGAAGGAGGTTAAGGTGGGTGGGCATATTGACAAAAATAGCTCATCGCACAAGATGGTTCTGGCTTTCGTGAGTGCCTTAAATAGCTAGGGATAAAGCCATTAATTAATTTGCTAGCCTTTAAATAGATATCAACCGGGAGATTAACTATCGAACCGATTGTGGATATTTAAAAGCTAACAATTCCAGCCCTTCCTTGTCGAACACACAAAGTAGATAAAATTTTTAAATCGTTGGGCACGACCTGATAGACCGTGTTCGTTTTTAGCGCGTTAAGAGCTATTTAGACTATTTTTCTTTGTTTGTTAAACTAAATTTCTTAAAAATCGAATTACCGACAGCGTAAGCGGGTAATTGCGATAAAATAATGATGCGCAAAATATTTTCCAAGCATTCGGTAGAAAATTTTGAAGCTCCAAATTTAGTCCAAGTCCAATTGGATTCGTATAGATGGTTTTTGGATCATGGACTCAAGGAATTATTAAAAGACGTATCTCCGGTAGACGACTGGACGGGTAAAGAGCTTAAGCTTAGTTTTTTGGATTTTAAGCTGGACGAGCCAAAGTACAAGGAGAGAGTAGCGCTTGAGAAAAACATAACCTACGAAGCGCCCCTCAAAGTTAAGGTTGGCCTAGAGAACAAAAGAACTGGCCAATACAGAGAGCAGGAATTATTCTTAGCAGATTTCCCCCTAATGACGCCTAGGGGTACTTTTATTATCAATGGTGTCGAGAGAGTCGTCATATCACAATTAATTAGAAGCCCAGGCGCCCTATTCTCATTATCAAAATCAAGTCGCTTTAAGCGATATTTTGGTGCCAAATTAATTCCTGCTCGTGGCGCATGGCTAGAATTTGAAACCGAATATAACGGAGTAATATCAGCCAGGATAGACAGAAAGAGAAAAGTTCCAGTTACCGCTATCTTGAGGGCTTTTGGTATATCTAAAGACGATGATATCAAGAAACATTTTGTAGACGTTGATACCGATGAGCAAACTAAGTTCATATTGTCCACGATTTTAGCTGATCCATCTTCGAACGAAGAAGAGGGCTTAATTGAGATGTATAAGAGGATAAGGCCTGGAGATCCGGCTACGGTTGATAATGCTAGGCAGATGATACATAACATGTTCTTTAACCCGGCTCGTTATGATTTATCAAAAGTTGGCAGATTCAGAACCAACAAAAGATTTAATGAAGAGATCGGCTTAGAAGATCCACAGGAGAGAGTTCTGAGAGCTCAAGATATTATAAATATTTTGAAAGAGATAATTAGGCTGAATAACGATCCTCATTCCGAGCCAGACAACATAGATCACCTTGGCAATAGGAGAGTTAAGACTTTAGGCGAATTGCTACAAGATAGATTGAGAGTAGCTTTTGCCAGGATGGAGAGAATTATAAAAGACAGAATGAGTACCATGGAACCGGAGTCAGTCATGCCGGCACAGCTCATCAATTCTCGACCCTTTGTGGCCGCATTAAAAGAATTTTTCGCTTCTGGTCAACTTTCACAATTCATGGACCAACATAATCCGTTGGCCGAATTAGAGCACAAGAGAAGACTATCGGCTCTGGGTCCTGGAGGTCTAACTCGAGAAAGGGCTAGCTTTGAAGTAAGAGACGTTCACCCCTCACACTATGGGAGGATTTGTCCTATCGCAACTCCAGAAGGTCCTAATATCGGTTTGGTTGGACACTTAGCCTTGTATTCCAAGATTTCTCCTCTCGGTTTTATTCTTACGCCGTATATAAAAGTAATCGACAGTAAGGTTACGGACGAGGTAATATACATGGATGCCACCGAGGAAGAAAGACATATTATAGCTCAGGCCGGAGCCGAAATAGATAAGAATGGTAAGCTTGTTGGCGACAAGATCGTGGCTAGATTAAAAGGTGAGCCTGGTACGGCCATGCCATCGGAAATAAATTATATAGACGTTTCTCCAAGGCAACAGTTTTCTGTAGCCACCTCTTTGATTCCATTCTTAGAGCACGATGACGCTAATCGCGCCTTGATGGGATCGAATATGCAAAGACAAGCTGTTCCGCTGATTATGCCAGAGGCGCCTTATGTTGGAACCGGCCTAGAGGGTAAGATCGCGAAAGATTCGGGATTAGTCACTCTTGCTTCTGAAAATGGAGTAATCAAAGAAGTTGATTCAGGCCACATTACCCTAGAGACTGAGAAGGGCAAGGATATCGAATATGATTTAATAAAATTTGCTAAGTCTAATGCATTCACTTGTATTAATCAAAGGCCAATAATAGCGAAAGGCGACAAAGTTAAAAAAGGACAGCCTTTGGCGGACGGACCGTCTACTGACAAGGGCGAGCTGGCTCTTGGAAGGAATTTAGTTATGGCTTTTATGTCTTTTGACGGATGCAACTTTGAAGACGCCATTGTTCTCTCAGATAGATTGGTCAAGGAAGACATTCTCTCGTCTATTCACATAGAAGACTATTCGACTGATGTTCGTGAGACTAAGCTTGGTCCAGAGGTAACTACTTACGATATTCCGAACGTAGCCATGGAAAGATTGAATGATCTTGATCCAGATGGCGTAGTTAGGGTTGGAGCCGAAGTCAGGTCTCAAGATATTCTAATTGGTAAGATTTCACCAAAAGGTGAGAGCGATTTAACGGCAGAGGAGAGATTGCTAAGAGCTATATTCGGCGAGAAATCTAGAGATGTTAAAGATACGTCACTAAGATTAAGCTATGGTAAGCAGGGCAGAGTTGTTGACGTTAAGACGTTTTCGAGAGACGAGGGTGACAAGCTGGATGTTGGCGTTATCAAAAGAATCCAAGTCTCAGTGGCCGAATTAAGAAAAATTCAAGTAGGCGATAAACTAGCCGGAAGACACGGAAACAAAGGAGTAATTTCAATAATATTACCGAAAGAAGATATGCCATTTTTGCCAGATGGAACCCCAGTTGATATGGTGTTGTCTCCATTAGGCATCATTTCTCGTATGAATATCGGACAAGTACTCGAAGCCCATCTAGGATTAGCTGCTAAAAAATTAGATTACCATGCCGCAACTCCAGCTATGGCCGGACCGACCGAGGAAACAATCAAGGAAGAACTTGAGAAGGCTGGATATCCAGTCGACGGTAAGATTCAACTATATGACGGTAGAACCGGATTACCATTTGATCAAAAGTCATTTGTTGGTGTTACCTATTTCATGAAGCTTATTCACATGGTGGAGGACAAGATCCACATGAGATCTATCGGTCCTTATTCTCTAATTACCCAGCAGCCGCTAGGAGGGAAGGCTCAGTTTGGCGGACAAAGATTTGGAGAGATGGAAGTCTGGGCTCTAGAGGGATATGGCGCGGCACACACATTACAAGAAATGCTAACTATCAAGTCTGACGATGTTTTGGGTCGAGCAAAGACTTACGAATCAATAGTAAACGGTGAGAAGATAAGAGCTCCACATCTGCCGGAATCATTTAAGGTTTTGGTCTCAGAAATAAAGGGCTTGGGCTTAAACGTAGAACTTATCGAAAGATAACTTCACCCAAAATATAAAATGAATCTATCATCTATAAAACTAAAGGTCGCATCGCCAGAAGATATCTTATCGTGGTCATACGGTGAAGTTACAAAGCCGGAGACTATAAACTACAGAACTCAGAAACCCGAGAGAGAAGGGCTATTCTCAGAAGCTATCTTCGGTCCAACTAAGGACTGGGAATGTTATTGCGGTAAGTACAAGAGAATTCGATATAAGGGAATCATCTGCGATAGGTGCGGTGTTGAAGTCACGCGCTCAATTGTTAGAAGAGAGAGAATGGGACACATTAAGCTGGCCGCACCAGTCGCGCATATTTGGTTTTTGAGAGGTGTGCCGTCAAAGATTGCCGCCATACTTGGCGTCTCCTTGCCAGAACTTGAGAAGGTCGTCTACTTTGCCAGCTATGTAGTCATGAAAGTGAACGAAGACTTGAAGGCCGAAGCTATGAAGAGAGTTGAGGGCGAATTTAAGTCTAAGATAAAAAATCTAGCCGAAGGATCAGATGAGGAAAGGGCTTTGAAAGAGTTGAAAGACAGAGAAAGAAATAATCTTAGGAATTTAGTTAAGTACCAAATTATTTCAGAGCTAGACTTTAGAGATCTATCATTAAAATATGGTGAAGTTTTTGAAGCTGGTATCGGCGCTGAAGCTATCCGAAGATTGCTCGAAGATATAAACCTTGAAGATGCAATCGTCAACTTAGAGGCTGAGGCCAAGAATGAGACCAATCCTCTGGAGGCCAAGAAGATGGCAAGAAGGATGAAGTTCTTAAGGGGTATGCATCGAGCCGGAATAAGGCCCGAGTGGATGGTTATAACTATTCTGCCGATTATCCCGCCATCACTAAGACCGATGGTGCCTTTGGATGGTGGAAGATACGCTACGTCCGATCTAAATGATTTGTACAGAAGAGTAATCAATAGAAATAATAGACTAAAGCATTTAATAGAATTAAAGGCGCCCGAAGTAATTACCAAGAACGAGAAGAGAATGCTTCAAGAAGCCGTCGATGCTCTGATTGATAATTCCATGAGAAGAGGTCAGGTTACTACTGCCGCTTCGACTGGGCAGAAGAGGGCTCTCAAGTCTCTAGCTGACATGCTTAAAGGTAAACAGGGACGTTTTAGACAGAATTTACTTGGAAAAAGAGTAGATTACTCAGGCCGAAGCGTTATCGTAGTCGGTCCAGAGATGAGTATGGATGAATGCGGCTTGCCGAAACGTATGGCTCTAGAATTATTCAAGCCTTTTGTTATCGGTATTTTAATTAGAAAAGAATTAGCTCACAACATTAAGTCAGCCGGTAGATTGATTGAGCAAGAGACGCCAGACGTTTGGGCGGCTTTAGAAGAAGCCATGACCGAGAAGCTGGTATTGCTAAATCGTGCTCCAACATTGCACAGATTGTCTGTTCAAGCTTTTAAGCCAACTCTTATTGAGGGTAAGGCTATAAAGGTCCCAGCACTACCAACGACAGCGTTTAACGCCGACTTCGACGGTGACCAAATGGCCGTTCATTTGCCATTGACTGACGAAGCTCAAAAAGAAGCTAGAGAATTGATGTTGGCTTCACGAGGAATACTCAAGCCAGCTACTGGCGAGCCGGTAGCCGTTCCTAAGAATGACGTTGTCTTAGGTGTTTACTATCTAACCAGCATTAACGAGGGTGGAAAGGGCGAGGGTAAGTTTTTTGGAAGTACTGAGGAAGCCATGATGGCTCTAAGTAATGATTTTATAGAATTAAGATCTAAGATCAAAATTCAGAATCCTGACAAGACCGAGGGGCAACCTAGATTGGTAGAGACAACAGTCGGACGTCTAATATTTAATCAGGCATTACCCGAAGGTCACAAGTTCGTAAATAGGACCATAGCCAAACACGACCTAAAGAATATCGAATCAGATATCTGGGATGAGAACCCGTTTGAAGTCATAGTAAAGTTTCTTAATACGATTACGAGTCTTGGATTCAAGTACGCGACCATATCTGGATTGTCTTGGGGTATGGATGACATCAGAATCCCGAAAGAGAAGCCTCAAATCATCGAAGAGGCCGACAAGCTGACCGAAGAGAATATGCAATTATATGAACAGGGATTATTGACTGAGTATGAAAGAAAATCTAGAGCTATTGAAATATGGAATGGTGCTAAAAATAAACTGTCAGTCTTGGTCAAAAAATCGCTAGGCCCCAATGACTCGGCTTACATGATGGTTGAATCGAAAGCCAGAGGAAGCTGGACGGTGCTAGATCAAATGATGGGTATGAGAGGTATTTTCGCTAATCCGTCTGGAGAACTAATCGAACTACCAGTTAGGAGTTCTCTTAAGGAAGGCTTGGCCCCACTTGAATATTTCATTTCAACTCACGGCGCTAGAAAGGGATTAGTAGACACCGCTCTTAAGACTGCAACTGCGGGCTATTTAACCAGAAGACTAGTTGATGTTGCTCAGGATATCGTCATCACCGAAGAAGACTGTAAGGATAAAGAGGGATATATCTTGTATGCCGACGATAAAAAGTTTAGTGGTGATACTCTTGGTAAAAGAATTAAGGGGAGGGTTGTCATGGATGATATTCTTGGCGATGACGGCGAAGTCATAGTTAAGAAGGGCAAAATCGTAGACAAAGAAACAGCCAAGAGAGTAGAAAGCTTGAAACTTGAGAAGATAAGAATCCGATCGTTGCTTAAATGTAAATCTCTAGCTGGTGTCTGCAGAATGTGCTATGGCTACGATCTATCAAAGAATAAATTAGTTGAGATTGGCGAGGCCGTAGGAGTTGTTACGGCTCAGGCAATTGGAGAGCCTGGCACCCAGTTAACCATGAGAACATTCCATACTGGAGGTGTTGCTGGTGGCGGTGCCGACATTACGATGGGTCTACCTCGCGTTGAAGAAATATTTGAGGCCCGACCGCCATCATTTAAGGCTCTTGTCTCTGATGTTGATGGTAAAGTCGTATCCGTGGAGGAGAAGGGAAAGCAGAAAATACTTACTATCCAAGTATCGGGTACAGGTGAGAATAGAGAATACGCAGTTTCTCCAAATATCGCCATCGCCGTAGTTGCCGGAGACTTTGTTACTCTTGGTCAGCAATTGAGCGAAGGTAACATAGACATTAAGGACTTATATCACGTCACAAAGGATGCCGACTTGGTTGCTAGAAATATAATCAGAGAAGTCCAAGCCATCTACTTCCCAACCGGAGATAGTATTAACGACAAACACGTTGAGCTCATTACTCGACAGATGTTTTCTAGAGTGAAGGTCCTAAATCCTGGCGATACAGATTTGCTATCCGGTGATATCATGGAGAAGAGGAGAGTCTGGCAAGAAAACGCCGTAGCCAAGGATGGAGATAAGCTTGAGGCGACCTATGAGCAATTACTATCTGGTATAACTAGAGTATCGTTAACGACTGATAGCTTCTTGTCGTCAGCCTCATTCCAAGAAACGGCCAAGGTATTGATCGAAAGCGCGACAGTTGGTAAGGAGGACTTCTTAAGAGGTCTAAAAGAAAATGTTATTATTGGCCGCCTGATACCAGCTGGTACGGGCCTAAACAGCGAAATTGAGGAGATGATAGAGGAGTAATCAACGAGATAAACAAAACCGCCCCTTTGGGGCGGTTTTGTTTATCTGCCACAATAATTATCCGCCTTTTTACTTGCTAACTTGGCCAGATTATTTGTATACTTATAAGGCAATTAAAATCATGGGAAGACCAAAAAAGAACAAGGAAGTTATTAAGTCACGACCAGAGAAGGGTAGACTAGAAGGGCCATCGCGTTTCGATATAGGTCAGGAAACAAAAAATAGTATTTGGGGGATTTTAAGTTTTATTCTTGCCGTTGTTAGCGTTCTCAGTTTTATTGGCCGTGCCGGTCAGGGCGGAGCATTGTTTGATTCTTTTGCTCGTTCTCTTTTTGGCTGGGGATTTTTTATAATACCGGTAGCACTAGTTCTGCTGGGCGTAGCTTTTATTAAATCTATATCTAGAAAAATATACTTTAGCGCCGTATTTGGCACAATCCTATTCACTCTAGCTACGTTGGCTATATTTTTTATTTTTGGAGAAGGCTCTTTCAATGTTCGCGTTACTCAGGGCGGCTACTTGGGTATTATACTGGGCTTGCCGCTTCTTAAGTCCGTTGGATTCGTAGCCTCGGCTATAATCTTGGTGGCGCTTATCCTTATATCGGTATTAGTGTCTTTGGATGTATCGATTACTGGACTATTTTACAAGAACGAAGTTGATGAAGAAGTTGATGAGAAGAAGGAAAGACTGACAGATAATGTTGTGGTGAAGAGGAATAACGAAGTGGTTGAAGATAAAAAACCGATGCAAGAAGCTAGGCCGGTAGCTAGACCAGTCAAGGCGGAAATTACCGACAAAGAATTCGTCATTAAGAACATGAAGCCTGGCAATTGGGCTCTACCACCAACAACCTTTTTGCAGGAAGATCAGGACTCTCCGGCTACGGGTGATATAAACGCCAGCGCCATGATCATCAAGAGAACCCTTGGGAACTTTGGCATAGACGTTGAGATGGGCGAAGTCTCAATTGGCCCGACAGTTACTCAGTATACGATGCGTCCAGCCGTGGGCGTAAAATTGTCTAAAATTACAACTTTAAATCCAGACTTATCTCTGGCTCTAGCCGCTCATCCTCTTAGAATTGAGGCTCCAATTCCTGGCAAAGCTTTAGTTGGCATCGAAGTTCCTAATAAAAAAGTGGCTCTAGTTGGATTAAAGAATATGTTTGAGGAAGAAGATTTTCTTAAATCTAAAAATTTCTTACCACTAGCACTCGGAAGAGATGTTTCAGGTGGAGCTGTTTTCGCCGGTTTAGATAAGATGCCGCACTTACTCATCGCCGGAGCGACCGGTACTGGAAAGTCTGTAGCTATTAATTCGATTCTGTTGTCTATGTTGTATAAGCACTCTCCTGACGTCCTGAAAATGATTTTGGTAGATCCAAAGAGAGTAGAGCTAAGCTTGTACAATGACATTCCTCATCTAATCACGCCAGTCATCACCGATAATAAGAAAGTTCTAGGAGCTTTACGCTGGGCGGTGACTGAGATGGAACGCCGCTATGAAACATTGCAAAAAATGGGATCTAGAGATTTATTCTCATATAATGCCAAGATGACCGAGAAGTCGGAACCATTGATGCCCTTCATTGTTATAGTTATCGATGAATTGGCTGATCTTATGGCTTCTTATGGACGAGATGTTGAAGCGGCAATTGTTAGGCTGGCTCAAATGTCTCGTGCTGTCGGTATTCATTTGATAGTTTCAACTCAGAGGCCATCGGTAGAGGTTATAACTGGACTGATCAAGGCCAACATCACATCGAGGATTGGCCTACAGGTGGCGAGTCAAGTTGATTCAAGAACCATATTGGATATGGGCGGAGCCGAGAAATTGCTTGGCCGCGGTGATATGCTTTTCTTGTCGGGAGATACATCCAAGCCTAGAAGACTTCAAGGGCCAATGGTAACCGAGAAAGAGGTAAAGGATGTCGTTAAATTCTGGAAGACTCAGGCCGAGAAGATGGAAGTAACCGAAGAAGCGGGGTTAACTATTGATTTCGAAGCCAAGTCTTCGAGCGGTGGCGGTGGATTTGGCGGTGATGGCGGCAATGAAGAAGACGATATGTACGAAGAGGCCAAAGAGACCGTAATTCAAGCCGGAAAAGCTTCGGCTTCCTTGTTGCAGAGAAGACTAAGAGTCGGCTACGCTCGGGCCGCTAGATTACTAGATATACTCGAGGATAAGGGCATCATCGGCCCGGGCGATGGCGCCAAGCCTAGGGAGGTTTATGTTAAGCCCGAAGGTATGGCGGTGTCTGGCCCCATGGCATATGGCGAGTCAGGTATAAACGCCGATACACCCGAAGCCGAGAGACAAGAAGATCCAGTATAATAATTAAACAAATCGCACCACCTAGGGGGTGCGATTTGTTTACAACTGATTTGATTTCCAGATAATTTCACATATACTTTTATTACTAATTAATCCAACTTTATGGCTAAGAAACAAGAGGACAAACAGCATATCCAAGATGGTAAAAATAAGTCAGTAGACTTAATGGTGAAGGAGATACAAGAGAAGTATGGTGATGGATCTATTATGAGACTTGGGAATGTTGCTAAGGTAGACGTAGACGTCATCCCAACGGGGTCTATTTCGCTTGATTTAGCCCTAGGCGTGGGGGGTATCCCCAGGGGTAGGGTAATAGAGGTATTTGGCCCAGAAAGCTCTGGTAAAACGACCCTGGCGCTTCACATAGTTTCTGAGGCTCAGAAGCTTGGTGGAGTTGCTGCTTATATCGACGCTGAACATGCCCTAGATCCAGAATATGCCAAGAAGATTGGTGTTAAGATCGATCAACTTTTGATATCCCAGCCGGATACTGGAGAGCAGGCCCTGGATATACTCGAGAGCCTAGTTAAATCTGGCGGTGTAGACATCGTGGTGATCGATTCGGTAGCAGCGCTTACTCCTCGCGCAGAGATTGAGGGGGAGATGGATCAGCAGCACGTGGGTGGCCAGGCTAGACTCATGTCGCATGCTCTAAGAAAGTTGACGGCTATTGTTGCAAAATCGAAGACGTCTGTCCTATTCATTAATCAATTGAGGCAGAAGATTGGCATTATGTTCGGTAATCCAGAGACTACTCCTGGCGGCCTAGCCTTGAAGTTTTATTCTTCTGTTAGAATAGATATTCGACGCTCGGCCCAGATCCAAAATGGTGAGAAAATCGTGGGCAACAGAACTAAGGTTAAGATTGTGAAAAATAAAGTTGCGCCACCATTTAGAACTTGCGAGTTTGATATTATGTATAATGAAGGCATCTCAAGATATTCGGATGTTGTTAATTCGGGCGTGCGCTATGGTGTTTTAACTAAGGCAGGAAGCTGGTTTAATTATGGAGAGGTAAGGCTGGGGCAGGGTATCGAAGGCTCACGGCAATTTATAAAAGAAAATCCAAAAGTAGAGAAGGAGATAGTTGAGAAAATTAAGGCCGCAGCTGTTCTGGAGGCGTAGGTTATTAATAATTTATTCGAACTAAAAAGACGATGGCATCTGCCATCGTCTTTTTAGTTCACTCTTACTTAACTACGGTTTGATTTCTCGTGTATGGCATCATAGCCATGTATCTAGCGAGCTTAACGGCATTAGCTATTAATCTTTGATGTTTATTGCAGAGTCTATTCCTACGAGATGATCCGATCTTAAATTGAGAAGTCACAAACTTTCTCAAGAATTGGGTATCTTTGTAGTCGATAAACTCAGTTTTCTTTTGGCAAAAATCGCAATTCATTTTTTATTTTATTTCTTAATTATTTTTTAGAATGGTAGGTCCTTCTCTTTTATAGCCATTTCGTCTTCTTCGATGCCGGCATGCAATGGCTCGTTCTCGTCTATTATGGGGATATCAGCATCAGCTGTCTCGGCGGTAACGCTGGGCTTGTTGGCCGCTGGTCGGATATCGCTTACGAAGCTATCAGATTGATCACTATTGCTTGCGCCAGTAGTTCTCGGTCCAAGCTGTAGATTCTCAGCGATTATCTCGGTGGTGTATCTTTTAACGTTGTCTTGGCCCGTCCAATTCCTGGTCTGCATCCTACCCTCGATCATCACTAAGCCGCCTTTCCTTAGGAACTTACTGGCAACTTCTCCTAATTTGGCCCAGGCGATTACGGTGTGATATTCAGTCGCCTCGCGTCGGCCAGTCTGGTCGGTCCAGACTCTATTGGTGGCCATCTTTATGGTGGTCACCGTCAGTCCAGATGGAGTTGATCTGGCTTCCGGATCTTGGGTCAACCTTCCGATTAAATATACTTTATTGAGATTCATATATTTTGTTTATTTTTTTAGCCTACTATAGATTCTCGATTATAGTTTCGAGTTGCTCGTCTAGTTGTTTGCTGTCTTTTTCTGGCACCTTGACTTGCTCTCTCTTCTCGAATCTCTCTCTGGCTTTCTGTTGTCTAGCAATAGTTTTACTGCGTTGCTTGTCGGAAGGCAACTTAACTATGAGATATCTAAAGACATTAACATCTGCCTTCATAAACTCATTCAGATTATTAAGCATTTCGCCATCTTTGGTGCTAAAATGCATATATCCGAAGTAGCTACCCTTGTGATGCAGAACTGGGTAGGACAGTCTAGTCCTAACTGGTTCTTTCGAAAGGGTTATGTTGGCACCATTCGAAGTAACGAAACCTTCAATAGCGCTTCTGGCCTCTGGTATCTTTGATTCTTCCAAGTCTGGGGTCATATGAAAAGCCAGCTCGTAATTCTGCGAATCTTCTTTCATTTTGTGGTCTTCATGTGAGGCGACAGATGGTACCTCATAGAGGTCCCAATGGTTATTCTATCGACGACCACGAAGCCGTTATTTATCGTGCCTATATGCTAACAATTTTATTGTTACTTGTCAAACTAGATTTTGATCTCTACGACGTCACCTTCTTGAATGATGTAGTCGCGGCCAACTGTATGTATCTGGCCTTTTGATTTAGATTCTGACCAGCCTCCACATTCGAGTAGTGTTTTCCAGTTAACGACGTCAGCTCGGATAAATAGTTTCTCAAAATCAGTATGGATGGCGCGCGAAGCCTTGGGGATAAAGTCTCCGATATGGGCCGTCCAAGCCCTGGTCTCATCTTCGCCTGTGGTCAAGAAGGTCAGGAGGCCAAGGGTTTTATAGCTTTCTTTTATCAAGCGATCTAGTCCACTTTCCGGCAGTCCAAACTCGGTTAGATATTCTTTTTTTTCTTCTGGCACTAGTTCAGATAGGGTTAATTCTAGCTTGTTACACATTACGATGTATGGCGCGTTGGCGAACATTTTCTTAAGAGCTTCATCGGGCTCCCATTTGTTCATAATTTGATCTTCTGAGACGTTTATCACGTATAGGAATTTTTTGGCCGTAAGGAGATTTAGCTCTTTGGCTAAGTTAACTTCTTCTTCGGACAGTTCGAGTTTAGATATGATCTCGCCAGCGTCTAATTGTTTTTTAAACTTTTCTAAAATATGCATTTCGGCTTGGGCATGCTTGCCCTCGATCGTTTGGAATTTGGCCAGCTTAGATGTTTTTTCGATTCTCTTGCTTACCGTTTCCATGTCGGCCATTACGAGTTCAGTATTTATAATTGATGTGTCATCGGCTGGATCAATGCGATTGTGAACGTGCGTAATGTTGCCATCGACGAATGCGCGTACAACTTGAGCAATGGCATCGACTTCCCGAATATTAGCCAGGAATTTGTTGCCCAATCCTTCGCCCAATGACGCGCCCTTAACTAGCCCGGCGATATCCGTAAATTCAATAGTGGTATTTATTATTTTTTTCGAGTTTGATAGCTGGGCCAGGGGAGCAAGTCTTTCGTCTGGTACGGCAACGACGCCGACGTTGGGGTCGATAGTGGTGAATGGATAATTTTGAATATCTACTTGTTTGTTGGTAACGGCCTTGAACAGTGTAGATTTTCCGACGTTTGGTAATCCGACAATTCCGATAGATAATGACATAGGATCATGGTAACAAAAATTTACAAAAAACCAAGCTTAGTATCCCATGCATCGAGTGTATCTCTGGTTACGGCTGGGATAGTACGTGGTTTGACTACGCATTGACCTAATTAGTATATCTGTTACCCTGGCTCTAGCGTCATTTACAAGAGGTGCGTAATGAGACATCCTCAACTGGTTCGAAGCGCGGCTTTGGCCTTATTTATCGTAGCACTACCTAGCCTGGCCTTATCGCAGGATAATGAAGGTGAAAAGCAGAACTATAGGGGTAAATATGAAGTTTCTTTGTGGCTGGAATTAAATACTGGCTTTTCAGACTATAGACCAGTGTTCGATAAGGATTATAAGAAGCTTTTCTTGCCCATCGGAGGGATAGAAGAGCTTGATACAAAAGCTAGGATATCTACCCTTGGAATTCGGCCCGTTTTTGCTATAGCCCTGCATCGAGGTAAGATTAATGTCACTCTACCGATTTCCTATAGAATCGCTGATTGGAGCTTATCGGAGGTCAATGATTCAACTCCTCATGGCCTAGTTAGTCTGACGACTATCGATTGGTGGGATAGGGTTATCGCTGGGGATGTGGTATCTAGCCATTTCAGTCCTCGAGTCGGTTTAGCTATGACCTTTGGCAGAATCGAAATCTCTCCTTCGATACAGCACTATCAGCTAAAAGAAAGAAGGTATCGGGGTATTGACTGTGTGGGTTGCGGGAATAGCTCGGAAGTATACGAAAGCAAGGTGTTAGAAAGCGGTGTTAGTCCACGCATCGAATTTGTGTGGTTGGCTCGTGGTTTCGGAGAGAGAAAGAGCGATTACGCTCCAGATCCAGTCTTTAACGGTTTAAGTGTCGCCTATGAACGAGTTGGATCTAAATATTGGCGATTAAGTATCGCCCTTAGGATGCTTGGTATCGAATTAAAAAAGTGAAGATTTTGCCCCTACTCGGGGCCTTTTTATTTCTACAAAGAAAGATAAATTAGTTTGGATGAGAGAGGTGCTGTAGCGGGAATGGGATCATACAAAGAGAATAGGAAGTAACTTCGGAGAGTCTATAGGATGGAATAGCTCACTTAAATCGCAGTGGAGCTCTATGTTAAAGCAAAAGGGCGTAGCTGTGATATACTTCTGATGTATGGGAGACATTTTTAAAGCCTACGATGTCAGGGGAATATATCCGACCGAACTGGATGAAAATCGAGCCTATTTAATCGCGAAGGCCACTGTTAAATCTCTAGGTGCCAAAAAAATCGTAGTTGGTCAAGATGAGAGGAGCTCATCGCCGGGAATAAGCGAAGCCGTGGTACGTGGAGCGGTAGAAATGGGCTGTGACGTGATTTACATCGGTCAGACGACAACTCCTATATTTTACTTCACAGTTAACCACCTGCAAGTAGATGGAGGCATTATGATAACTGCCTCGCATAATCCGATTGAGTATGGTGGACTAAAGATAGTCGGCAGAGATGCCATAAGCGTTGGTCTCGAAAACGGTCTTGCGGAGATAAGAGATATCTCGAATGGAGAAATTGGATTGGCTGATAAGCGTGGCAATTTGATCAAAAAAGATGATGCGCTTGATAATTACGTGAGTTGGATTTTAGACAACGAGAAGATAAAGCCTGGAGAGCTTGATAATTTCAATATAGTAATCGATATTGGCGATGGTCCAGTTTTTAGGTCAATGAAGAGAGTCTTGGATGCTATTCGTATTAATTACACGAACCTTGGTGGGAGCTTCTTAAGCGGCAAGTCTCCAAATCCATATCGTCCTAGTGCGCTTGATGCCCTAATAGTTAAGATTAATAATGATAAATTCGATTTTGGAATATCTCTTGACCTTGATGGCGATCGTTTAGCGATAGTGTCTAATGATGGAATGATCGTCTCGGTGTCGAGTATATTAGCAATGTTGTGGCAGCAGTCGTTTGGCCTATGGAGTAAACCTAAGATTGTATATACGGCCAACATGTCCAAAAATGTTGTAAGAATTTTTGGTCATCGGGGCATTATATCTAAGATAGGTAGAGTAGCTGTAGCTAATTCAATGCGAGGCAAGAAGGCTAGCCTTGGTGCAGAAAATTCAGGCCACATATTTTTTAAGGAAGCCAACTATTCTGAATGCCCAGAGATGGTAATTATTAGACTACTCAAAGTTCTCAAAGATAAAAAGGCATCCATATCTGAAGTGATAAAAACATTGTCTGGCGAATATGTCGGTTCTGGCGAGATCGCTATAGCGACTGATAAAGACTGGAAAGACGTGATCAATATCGTTAAGAGCAAATATTCCAATGGTAAGATTTCAGAGTTGGACGGCGTGTCAATTGATTTTAACGACTGGTGGTTTAACTTGAGGTCAAGCAACACTGAGCCGCTTATGAGGTTGTTTGTTGAGGCAAAGAGCGGGGAGTTGCTGAACGAGAAGAAGAATGAGCTAATTAATTTCATAGATAAGAACAAGAGCGTATAGAATTTTAATGGCGGTCTTCTAAACCTGAAGGCCGCCATTGTTTTTCAGCCCGTACTCAAGAAAGCCACAGTCTCGCTCTAAACGCTCTTACATAAGATTAATCAACCTAAAACGCCCATATGGGCGTTTTAGGTTGATTAATCTGAGCTTAGACTTCCAGTATGACTGGCAAGACCATTGGTCGACGTTCTGTCTTTTGGAACAGGAACTGTCCAACCTGATTTCTAATTTGATCTTTGAGATAAGCCAAGTTCGGATTTGTTATGTTCTGGGCTTCTACTATATATTTTATTTTCTTTCTAATTTGGCCTAGCAACTCTTTATTGTCTTTAAGGTATATAAAGCCACGAGAGATTATATCGGGACTACCCTTAACTTTTCCGTTATTGGCATCGACTAGGGTAATGACAACGATGAATCCATCGGCGGCCAGTATCTGCCTATCACGCAGAACAACATTGCCAATATCGCCGATACCAAGGCCGTCAACAAAGACATAGTCTGATGGCGCTTGTTTCTTATCAAACCACCATTTATCTTTTTCGACGTGAGTAACCGTTCCATTGTCGGCAATTATGATGTTGTTTTCGGGAATTCCTTCCTCCATGCCTAAGAATTTATGATTCACCATCATGGAATATTGTCCATGAATTGGCATCAAGAATCTAGGCTTAATTAGCTGGATCATTCTTCTTAGATCTTCTTTGCTACCGTGCCCGCCGGCATGAATATCTAGCATTTTATAATTAAATACCTGAGCTCCATTTCTGTAGAGTTGATCTTTTAGGAACTGAACATTCCTTTCGTTGCCTGGGACGACCGAAGAAGAGAATATGTACGTATCTTTCTTGTGTGTCTGTAGGTGCTTATGCTCTCCGCTAGCGATTCTCATGAGAACGGCATTGCCTTCGCCTTGCGCTCCGGTAACTATGGCAGTTACTTTCTCTCTTGGATAATTGTGAACCTCATCCATTGTTATCTGAGTGCCTTTTTGGAGTTTCAGATATCCAAGCTTTTTACATATTTCGACATTGCTCTTCATCGAATAACCATCGAACACAACCTTACGACCGAATTTCTCGGATATAGTTATGATCTGTTGGATACGGTTGATAAGAGATGCGAAGGTTCCAACGATGACCATGCCCGTAGAATCTGAGAATAATTTCTCCAAGTTCTTGGTAACATCTTGTTCGGAGAGTGAGTGACCTTCGGATTCAGCTCCAGTTGAGTCGGACATCAGTAACAGCACGCCCTCATCGGCGATCCTTTTCATCTCTTCTATGTCTGCTGGCAAATCATTGACTGGGGTATCGTCGAATTTATAGTCAGACGTGTGAACGACATGTCCAAGAGGAGTTTTTATGACTATCTCTAAGTCGTCAGGAATTGAATGGTTTATTCTCAACACCTTCACCGAAATCTTATCGCTGATCTTAATCTCGTCTCCAGCCTTAACCTCGTTCACGACTAGAGGTTTCTGGAATTTGAAGTCGTCCTGCCTCTTAATCATTATGGCTCGAGTTAGGGGAGCGGCGTATATATCTGGGTCGCCAATCTTATCTCTAAGGAACGGCAAAGCTCCGATGTGATCCATATGACCATGAGTAAAGAACATGGCCTTAACCATATCTTTTTTATCTTCTAACCATCCAACATTAGGTAGGATGGAATCAATACCGGGCATATTTTCTTCTGCCCATCTCAATCCGCAGTCAATCAAGATAATGTCATCATCGTATTGGATGGCCGACATATTCCTGCCGATCTCACCTAAACCGCCCAGATGGACAATTTTAAGCCCTCCGGTTTTGCTATCGGTTTCCTTGTAGTTCGGATCTTTATCGGTCCTAAAGACTTTTATGCGTCTTACGACCGGTTTTGACCATTCACGACCGCGGCCACCGCCGCGAGGGGACTTCTTTTTCGGCATAGCCGGAGAAGTCGTTGGTGCAGCCGGAGCCGATGTGGCTGTGGCTACTATTTTTTCTTCTATCATTTCGATTTCTATAACTGGATCTGGAAAAGATTAGTCAAATTAAAAACTGTACTAAAGCTAATTTCGAGATCCTAAATTAAAAAGTAATTTACAAAAAGTGGGCGGGGGGAGATTTGGTCACGAATCACGGCTCACCGTCGTTCGTCGTGTTCGCGACCCCGCCTCGTGGTTGCATCTGCTGACGCAACATCGCTCCGGCTTTCAAATCTCCCAACACAACAAATAAATTTGTTGTGTTGCCACTATTTCAATTATTATTCTGTGGGCGGGGGGAGATTTGAACTCCCACGGGCTTGCGCCCATAGCGCTCTGAACGCTACGTGTCTGCCAGTTTCACCACTCGCCCGGTGAATCTATGAGTTAGTTGTTCCTAGCTCTTTTGTATTCGTCTATGATCGGGGTTGGCGCGGGAGCTATTCCTAGTGATTCTGCCAAATAAAAACTTGTCCAAAGACCAAAAATGTAGTTTTCTAACACCTTTTCTAGTAGCGAACTACTAGGAGAGACATTAACAGTAGAATAAGTATACCCTAGTTTGGTTAAAATTGCAATGGTGGCCTCGATGCTTTTGGCTATTCTCGGATCGTCTTTCTGGTCCCGAATTATGATGGGATGAATCGAGTTTTGTGAGGCGGCCAGGCCTTCCAGCTCGTTATGATTTAGCGCTGGAAAGTAATTCCACGCTGCCGGAACTTTAGCATTCTCATTAAATAATGTCTTCCAAAAACCTGCTAGCTTTCTCCATTTAAACGATGAGTACATCAGAGGAGTTCTCTTGCCAATGCTTTCGGCTATAATCTTAGCTTCTTTTTCTAATCTATCTTGATCTATAGATACGTTGCCGAGCTCAATGCCTAATATACCTAGAAGAGCTCCCAACTCATAGCCAGCTCCCAGTCTAGCCGGGAAATTATCATCTTCAAGGTCGACGTAGGGGACACCTCTTTCTTTAGCCATATCTATCATTTTGCCGCCTTTAGATATGACAACCACTGGTAGGCCTCTATCTATCGCCGCGCTTAAGGCGGAGATCGTCTCTTCGGTGTTGCCCGACCAAGACATGCAGATAACTAAGCTTGATTTATCTATCCAGCCGGGCAAGTCATAGTCTCGGTTAATAAAAACCTTGGGGCGGCTATCCTTATTCTGCTCTGATGTCAGCATCCAGAGTATCTCTCCAGCAACAATAGACCCGCCAATGCCAGCGATTACGTAGTCGTCATATTCTCGATCTAACTTCTTTTCAGTTCCTAGCTTGTAGCCAGCTTGTAGCTGATCCGTAAAGCCTCGTATAACCTCTTTCATTTTGATTTTTTGCCTCGGAGGTGGATGTGAGTTTTGAGAGGCCCGCGCAGGCTCGACTGGAGCCGAGCGAGAGGGTGATTTCTCAGTAGAGAAATACAGCCCGTACTCGAGAAACTTATAGCCACCGTAGATTTATTTAGATGATCTCTTGGTATTAATATACCATTTTTCGACATTAACGAAACGGTCAGATGGCATCGAGATAATTTTGGTTTTAAATCCCTTAATGTCCTTTGCCTGGCCGTATAGGTAGTCTGGGTTATACAGGAATATCGCGGGGATATCCTCGATGACTATTCTTTGAAAGTCGTCATATTTTTTCATTCTCTCGATTGGATTGAGAGTCTGGCGTGCTTCTTCTAGTATTGTATCTGCAGTCTTGTTGTCGTATAGGGCTAGATTTAGTCCCTTGTCTTTCTTCTGGGATGAATGCCATAGCGTAAATGGATCTGGATCTATGCTCAGAATCTCTCCAAAAAGCAAAATCTCGTAAGCCCTTTCTCTTATGGTTTGTTGAAGTGCGGCGATGGGTAGAACTTCGATATTCACTTCAAAGCCAATTTTTCCCCACTGCTCTTTAAGGATGTCGGCCGCTTCGGATAATTCGGGCCAGGTTGAGGTGGTTATTTTTATGGTTAATCTTTTTTCGTTTTTGCCAGTTCCTTTTCTGAGAACGCCTCTCTCGTCCGGGTTAGTCCATCCAGTCTCTTTCAATACCTGCTTAGCCAACTCAGTATCGAAATCATATTTCTTAACTTCGTTATTTATATCTATAACGTCGCCCACCAATGGCGAGTTAACTATGCTACCATGCCCGTCCAACACTTTATTTATGATCTCTTGGCGATCTGTGCCATAAGCCAAAGCTAATCTAATATTTTTATCAGCTAGTACCTCGCTCTGATTGGTGTTCATGAAGGCTCCAAAATATCTTGGCATCTTAAGCTCCTGCACGTTGAGCCTGTTCCTGAATTTAACCTTATCTAGATTTACGGGAGAGATGTATCCAAGATTCTGGATATCATTTCTATTGTAGGCCTCAATGAGTTCAATCTCTGAGGCATAGAAATTTAATTTTATAGTGTCTATGTGGGCCCTCCCGTCGTAATAGTTCTCATTAGCGGAAAGTTCGTAGGAGGTTATTGTGCCTGTGTTATCTTTCTTTAACTTATTGAACTTATACGGTCCGGAGCCGATTGGCTTGAGATTGAGTTCGGATAGAGAGAAATTTATCGGCTTTACTTCTTGCCAGACATGCTTCGGCAATATATTTAGAGTCAAATTATTCAAAAATTGGGCATACTTATCGTTTAATTTTAATATTAGAGTCAATTCGTCGACTTTTTCGACGGTGACGCCAGTCCAGTTGGCTTTCTGAAGGCTGCCATAGTCCGAGCTCTGAGCGGTTTCAATAGTAAACAAAACATCATCTGCCGTTAGCGCTACGCCGTCGTGCCACTTTATGCCCGGTTTAAGATAGACGGTATATTTTAGGCCATCACTAGATATGTCGTATGACTTTGCTAGGTCGGGGACTAACTTACCCTCTTCGTTATATTTTAGAAGTCCCGAGTATATTAAGCTTACTAGATCTCGATCGGCGTCATTGGCTTGAGATAGAAGTGGATTTATGTGGCGTGGCTCTCCGACGATACCTTCAACAAAAGAGCCTCCATAATCTGGAGTCTCTTGGGTGTAGTGTCTGTAAGCGGTAACCGGAATAGATAATAATGAGCCTAATATAATTACCAAAAAACTGAAGATGATATATCTTTCTTTGGTGGATAATATTTTAGAAAGAAGTCTAGCCTTTTCTTCTAGGCTTTTGAAAAAGCGCTTTTTTGGTTTTATAGCTGGTAGCTTGTTGCTATCTTCGGGCTTGTAACCAAAAAAATCATCCAATTGGTTTTCGCTTTTAAGCATTGTCTTTAGATTAACGAGTGAATAATCCCCAGATAGAAGTAGCTAGGAATAAGACGGTAATGACGATTGTGAAATAGAATATGGTTTTCTCGGCTCCGCGCTTTGTTGAATATTCCATTGATGAGCCACCTAGCGCCGAAGAAAGTCCACTGCCTCTTTGCTGAAGCAGGATTGAGATTGTTAGAAGCACGGCTAGAACTATTTGTACGTAGGGTAAGTATTTGATCATTTTTATTATTTTTTTGTGTACTAGTCTATTGTTTTCGTGAAAGTCGCCACTACCATGTTTACTAGGCTTACTATGAGCGTTGCCCAGACCAAAGTAGTCAGGTTGTTAATTGCGACTGATACGAAGGCGTAATCGACTAACCACAGCATTAATGCATTAATTACGATTATAAATAAGCCTAGAGTGATGATTATTATTGGCGACAAAACTAATTTGAGCGCCGGACGGACTATCATATTAAGTAGTCCCAGGGCTACTCCAGCCAATAGATATTCTTTAATCCCGCCAGTTATAATAAAAGCTGGCGATAGGAAGTATGTCGCCACATAAAGTGCAGCGGAATTGCCCAAGATTCTGATTAGAAAACCTAGCATATGTTAACTTATTTGCGATTTAAATGATATCATACGGGTCAAAAATATCAATGGCAATGATCGCTTGGATAATCACTTGTTCGACATGTCAGAATTTCCCAGCGAGAAATTCTGACTAATTTCCTCGGCTCGCTCGTCCTTCTCCGGCAGTCGCCGGATTAGGACACCTGCCCGCTCGCCTCCGGATTGTCTCACAAGTGACTATCCTCGCTATTTTAGGTAGATGCGAAGCCTTAGTCATTTTGTGCAAGTTTTAATCTGTGCAAGCGAAAGCTCAAGTCTACAGCGAGAACTCGCGCAGGCGTTTCGGCTATAACATATTTGATATAGCCCCGAAGGGGCGATAAGAAAACGGATCTTCGAAATGCCGAGCGTGTAGATAGTCGAGCTCGCAGGAAGCGAGAACTATCGGTTGAGTCGTGGGCTTGGGCTGGAGCGACTTGACTATCGGTGCAAAGAAATGATTAAGGCGTAGTCATATTTCTGTGGAGTTTGCGGTAGTAGCTGATGGCGAAGCGGTGAGCTTCGGCGTCGACATTGAGAACTATGTTTCTGACGTCAGCTGGAAGCTTATCCAATTTGATAGGCAACTTGCGTCCGCGTATGTATATGTGACTGCCGACGTGTTTCTCATTTTTCGTCAGAGACAATAGCGCAATATCTTTTGGCACTATGCTCGAGGCTATATTCAATTGTCCCTTGCCGCCATCTATTATCACTAGGTTGGGCTTTGCCCATTCTGAATGCCTGAAACGCCTAGTCAAAATCTCTTTAAGCATGCGAGTATCGTCTGAGACATTTGAATCTCTAATTTTAAATTTTCGGTAACCACTTTTATCTGCTAACCCATTCTTAAATGTGACCATTGACCCAACGGCGTTGATGCCCTGAATATTAGATATGTCGTAACCCTCTATTCTGACGGCGCTAGTTAGTCCGAAAAATTTCGCAATAGTCTCTAATTTTGAATTATGATCTTCGTCATTAATTCTTTTATCGATTATTTGCGAGTTTCTGAATATTTTTTTAATTGCATCAAGCTTATCTCTGATCTTGATGGCTTCGTCGAATCTTTCTTTCTTGCCTAAGATAATCATTTTTTTCTTTAAGCTTGTCACGATATTATTTCTCTTTCTCGCTAAAATCTTCTTAATGATGTATATATTCTTGTCGTAATTCTTGATTTCATCTTTGGTAGCTTCACGTTTTTTTAGACAGCAAAAACCAGAACAATTACCAATATGATAGTTGAGACAATAGTTATTGTGAAGTTGTTTACAGGTACAGTAGAGGAATGCTCTTCGAAGTTGCTTCAATGTGGTTTTGAGTGCCGTGCTATCGGTGAATGGCCCGATGTCTTGGATGCTCATCGGCTGACGAACAATCGTTATTCTTGGAAATTGATCATCGGAAAATTGGACATATGAGTATTGTTTGTCATCTCGTAAAACTATATTGAACTTTGGACGCAGCTTCTTTATCAGCTGGGCTTCCAAAATCAGAGCTTCAATATCGGAATCGGTGTTTTGAAAGTTTATGATGGTAGCTGCCTGGATCATGGTCGTTATTCTAGTATCCGTGGGTCGGGAATAGCTCTTGAGCCTATTCTTTATATTATTGGCCTTACCTACGTACAAAATTGCATCTTTATTTCTAAATATGTATATTCCTGACCCATTTGGGGCTTTTGCTATGATATTTTTGAGTTTTCCGGCTATCATTTGGACCTAAGTATACCCTAAAATACACTATTGACAAACGGGGTATAAGTGTGCTATAATGGGCATACAGTACGGTACAATTTGATTCAGCATCGTAAACTCGAAATGGAGCCGTTGGCTCCAAGAGGACGAAGATGGCAATCAGGAATGAGCTTCGGGTGGCGTTTGACGCATTGCGGGAGCGGATCATCCGCGACAAGACCAAGCGTCTGCCGGATCTGAGCGCGGCCATCGAGGCGGCGTTCGAGGTTGGCGACGACGAAGAGGTCGATCGTATGATGGGCCTCCGCGAGAGGCTCGAAGCGACGATCGAGATCGATGAGCTGGAACTGCGCCTTCTCGGCAACGAGATCGGCCAGCCGTTCCGGCAAAACGACGTCGTCGACGTACGCATCATCTCGTGGGGCCTGGGCGGCAAAGGCCAGGCCGAGGTGAAGATCGCGGCTCGCGACGGGAAAACCGTCGTTCGCCACATGCATCTCATCAATGGGCGTGATCGCTACGGCAACCGCTATGCGACATTCTAGGAGGAGGAAATCATGACGCAGGTACTCGGCAAGACTCCGGCGGGCAAGTTGAAGGTTCTCGTCGACGGACGTGAGTGCGAAGGCTGCCCCGGCAGCCTGATCGCCACCCACGAGCCGGGCATTTTCACCAGAGAGGGCGAGTTCATCGCTCTGCCGGTGGTGAGCGACGTCGAGACGCATCAGCTCGCGGTGCCCACGGTCGACGGCCAGTTCCTCTTCTTGTAGGGACCAGCTCTCGGCGACGGCGCCAGGACGGGTCGGAGGCAAAGTCTCGACCAACTAACGGCAATCGCCGCCGTCCCGTCCACTCCAACAACAAAAATAGACTGCGCGATGTGCGCAATCAGGAGCGTCGAATGCCAGGTTGAACGCCACGGTGATGGGTTCCGGAAAAAACCCTCGGGTCAAAGCAGGCATGACCTTGGAACAGAACCTGTAAGCGGCACGCGAGTGCCGCTTTTTTTCATGCTTTAAAACTGCGCTTCGCCCCATCCATTTTTTCATCTTGTCCTCGACTACGCCAAGTCTAATCGATAGAGAAACAATGATGCAGGCGAGGACACGATGAAAAGATACTATTGATGGCGCCGCCATTGTTTTTTACTCGCTATCTGATTACCATGTCTGTATGGATTATTTGCGGGATTCAATTCTTGCGACATTGGCCTATTACGACATCTTAGACATGTCGCTGACTCATCTTGAGGTTTATAAATTTCTCATTAACCCAGCGAGAGTTTATAGAAGCTCAGAAGAAATAAAAGACGCTTCACTGCATGACGTTATAGCCATGCTAGCCAAAATGGTTAAGTCGGAAACGATTGGCCAAAAAAATGGTTTCTATTTTTTACCGAGAAAGGATGAGCTATACGACTTAAGAATAGCTAGGGAGAAAATTGCTACTCAGAAATGGAAAAAGATGATGAGCTTGGCTAAGTGGTTTGCGATTGTGCCATATTTGCGCGGGCTGTTCGCTAGTGGCTCAATGGCGGTGGGTAATGTAAATGAGAAAAGTGATTTTGATATTCTAGTTATCTCTAAGTCTGGGCGTCTATACACGGCTAGACTGTTTTTGTATTTAGTCGCTTCGCTCATGCGCTCAAGGAGGGGCCGGTACGACAAGATAGCGCCGAATAAATTTTGTCTTAATCATCACATAATCGATACAAAGCTTAGGTTAGAGCATGAAAGCCTATTTAATGCTCAGACCTACGCTAGTCTCAAGCCAATATTAATAGAGCAAGACTTGTTCAATAGTTTTTATTCTGCGAATAACTGGATAAACAAATTCGTGTGCAACTTTAAGCCGAATAGTGACTTCGTTGAGAGACGCTTGGTGCCGAATAAATTCTTAGGCGTGGTGGCGAAGGCGATGGAATCTTTACTGAATAATCGACTCGGAGATCTCATAGAGAAGATTTTAAGAAATTATCAGCAACGTCGAATTAGGAATAATCCAGTTACTTACGCGACTAAGGGTAGGATCATCTTTAATGACGTGGAATTGGAATTTCATCCATATTCCTTCGAGGCTTCAGTCGTTCGTGATTATAATGATAAGGTTCATAGGCTTGGCCTATTGCCACCATTTGAGGAGAGGGATTCTGGCCTAAAATAATCTTGACTTAAAAAAATCTACGACTATAATTAGCACTTAAGATATAAGAGTGCTAATTTTATTCGTAATCAATAGGATTAATTGGTTACGGGTTTGGTTGGCATATAAAATAAACATGTTAAAACCGCTATCTGATCACGTGGTACTGGAGCCAATCCGAGAAGAAAAAAAGAAAGGAGGGATAATCTTACCCGATACTTTAGATAAAGAAAGATCTGAGAAGGGCAAAGTGATTTCCGTGGGTCCTGGCAAATACGATCCGGCAGTTGCCGGAGGCAAAAGGATGCCTCTGCAGGTAAAGAAGGGCGATGTAGTTCTATTCACCAAGTATGGCCCGAACGAAGTTAAGATGGATGGTAAAGAATATCTAATCGTCAAGGAAGACGATATCTTGGCAATAATAGACTAATTAAAACCTAAACTTAAAAACGATCAGTAATGTGCATTTCGAGAGGCCCTCGCAGGCGCGACGGCGGCGAGAGAGAGGGTGATTTCTCAGTAGAGAAATACAGCCCGTACTCGAGAAGGGCACATTGCCGATCGTGCTAACAATATGTCTGCTAAACAAATTTCATACAAAGAAGAAGCTCGCGAAGGTCTAAAGAGAGGCGTAGATAAAATCGCTAATGCGGTTAAGGTCACTCTCGGTCCAAAGGGCAGAAACGTGGTTTTAGACAGGGGCTATGGTTATCCAGTTATCACTAAAGATGGCGTGACCGTAGCTAAGGAGATCGAGCTAAAAGATAGATTTGAGAACGTTGGCGCCGAATTAATAAAAGAAGTCGCATCAAAGACGAATGATATCGCTGGCGACGGAACCACAACGGCGACCGTTCTAGCCCAAGCCCTTGTGGCCGAGGGTTTTAGCGCTGTTAATTCGGGCGCAAACCCGTTGGCCCTAAAAAGGGGGATGGAAAAAGCCTTGAATTGGGTTGTTGATTATCTAGACAAAAAGAAGCAAAAAGTTACAGGCGAAAAAGTCAGAGAAGTCGCATCCATATCTGCAAACGATGAGGTCATTGGAAAAATGATAGCCGATGTTTTTAATCAGGTTGGAAAAGATGGCGTGGTTACAGTTGAGGAATCTCAATCCGCCGAAATGTCTAAAGAGATGGTTGAAGGTCTACAGATAGATAGGGGCTATGTCTCGCCCTACATGATAACCAATACAGAGAGGATGGAAGCTTCTTATAATGATGTTCAGATACTGATAACCGATAGAAAGATATCCTCAATTCAGGATATCGTGCCATTACTCGAAAAAATTTCAAAGAGTGGCAGAAGAGAGCTTATGATAATTGCTGAAGATGTCGATGGTGATGCGCTTACGACTTTAATCGTTAACAAGCTTAAGGGTAATTTCTCTTGTTTGGCCATCAAGGCTCCGGGCTTTGGCGATCGTAAGAAGGAGATGCTAGAGGACATCGCCATAATTACTGGCGGGCAAGTTATAAGCGAAGAAAAAGGCATGAAGCTTGAAGCGGTGGAGCTAAATATGCTAGGTGGAGCTCGTAAGATGGTCGCCTCGAAAGATAGCGCCACTATAATCGGCGGCAAAGGCAAAAAGGTAGAGATAGACAAAAGAGTCGCTCAATTGAAATCACAAATTGCAAAGGTAACTTCTGAGTTCGACAGAGAAAAATTACAGGAGAGAATGGCTAAACTTGCTGGCGGAGTGGCCGTCATTAAAGTCGGAGCTACAACTGAAACTGAGATGAAAGAGAAGAAATTCAGAATTGAAGATGCGGTGAATGCCACTCGTGCCGCTCTTGAAGAAGGTATTGTTGCTGGTGGTGGGGTGGCTTTATTCGAAGCTGCCAAGGAGTTGTCGGTCAAATCAATAAAAGGCATGGCGGAATTTGGCGACGAAGCCAAGGGCTTGGCGGTTATAAAAGCAGCTCTTGAAAAACCGGTACGAGCTATAGCCGAAAATGCCGGCAAAGATTCTAACGAAGTCATAACCAAACTATTTGCTTCGGAAAATGGAATCGGATTGAATGCGGCAACTGGCGAGTATGTCGACATGATAAAGGCGGGAATTATCGATCCCTTGAAAGTTGTCAGGACTTCATTGGTGAATGCTGTGTCGGTGGCATCGATGATACTTACAACCGAAGCCGTGATAACTGATATCCCAGAAGAGAAGAAAGATAAGATGCCGATGGGTGGCATGGGCGAGTATTAATCATTTTTTAAAGTCACGAGAAAGGGCATAGGTATGGGTTTTTCGAGTACGGGCTGTATTTCTCTACTGGGAAATCACCCTCTCCCTACAGAGACTTGGAGGATGGGCTAAAGCACCATCCCTCCGAGGCGGCGCCGTCGAGCCTGCGCGGGCCTCTCGAAACTCACGCCTATGCCCTTTTTGTTTGGCTGCAATAACCATGGCTGTCTTTTCGGCCTCAAAGACAGCCATGGTTATTGATTGACCGGAGCGACTTAATGTTCTAGAATTTAGGTAACAATTTAAATACAAATACTATGTTTATGTGGATTAGCTTGGGAATCTTGGTCGTGTTGGTTCTCTACGTTGTTGGAGTCTTTAATGGCCTAGTATCAGCCAGGAATAGAGTTAAGGAAGCTTGGTCAGACATTGACGTTCAATTAAAGCGCAGATATGATCTAATCCCTAATTTAGTAGAGACTGTTAAGGGATATGCTTCTCATGAGCAAGGTACTCTAGATGCTGTGATAAATGCCAGATCAAAAGCTATGGGCGCCCAATCTGTGACCGACAAGGCTGAAGCCGAGAATGTCCTCACCGGAACTCTAAAAAGTTTATTTGCTTTATCGGAAAATTATCCTCAGCTAAGAGCAGTTGAGAGCTTCACTAAATTGCAAGATGAGCTATCTGATACCGAAAACAAAATCCAGGCCGCAAGAAGATTCTATAATGGCAATGTTTTAGTATTAAATAACAAGATCGAACAATTTCCTACTAATGTATTCGCTTCGATGTTCGGATTTGTTAAGGAGAAATTCTTCGAATTGGCCGACGCGAAAGAGAAAGAGCCCGTTAAGGTTGCTTTCTAGCATCGTGCGCATGGGCCTCAACAATAAATACAAAACCGGCTTAGCTATCGTGGCTTTGTCGGTTTTTGCTTTGTTTGGACTGACTGCTAATGCTCAGGCGGAGAAAATCATTAATTTCGATGCCTCGATCAAGGTCAACGCTGATTCTAGTATTAATGTCGTTGAGAAGATAAAATATGATTTTGGAAATATTGAGAAGCATGGCATATACAGGGATATAGAGACGCAGGGCAAATTAAAAGTATCAAACGTATCTGTAGTTGATGAGCGGGGTAAGCCTTACGAATTCGAGATTGCTAAATCTGGGGACACTCAGAGTATCAAGATAGGCAGTGCCAATCTCACTATATCGGGCATACATACATATGTGATAAGTTACTCGGTCAATGGAGCTATAGGGTATTTCGATAATTTTGACGAGATCTACTGGAATGCAACGGGCGATGGGTGGGCTGTTCCGATAGAAAGTGCAGTAGCGACTGTCACTTTGCCGCAAGTGATACAAGAAAGTTATGTCCGGCAAGCCTGTTATGCTGGCAATCGTGGCGCGACTACTCCTTGTAAGTTTGCTGGATACATTGCCAACTCGCTAGATCAAGTCTCGGCCTTTAACTTCTCTCAAAATAATCTGCCTGCCGGCGAGGGACTAACTGTAGCCGTTGGATTCCCGAAAGATATCGTATCTATCCCTCCGCCAACATTTTTAGAAAGAAATCCCAGCATCAGATTCTTCGTTTTTCTTCTGCCAATATTCGTCTTCGCTTTAATGTTCTTGCGTTGGAATAAGGTGGGCCGAGATCCTAAGGGTAGGGGCGTCATTATTCCTCAGTACGATGCACCAAGCGGGCTAACTCCGCTGGAGGTTTCCGCGATAATGCGCCAAAGAATCAGTAACTCTGATATATCGGCGGAGATAGTGTATCTTGCCACTAAGGGTTTTATAAAAATTATCAAAACTACCGACAAGGGACTGATTTTCTCTTCGGACGATTATATTTTCAAACAGCTTAGAAATGATCTATCATCTCTCGAGGATCCGGTTGATAAGAAAATTATGACCAGTCTTATGGCCGGTGCAGATAGCGGATCATCCGAAATTAAATTGTCAGATCTAAAGAACGCATTCTACACCTCTATCCCTAGTATAAAAAACGAGACTTACGGCTTTTTGATAGAGAATGGACATATAAAAAGCAATCCAGAGAAAATCATTACCAAATATATTGTCAGCTCTTTCCTTGCTACGGCAGCTGCGCTGGGTGGACTAATTTGGGCCGGAGCTAGTTGGGACTTAGACGAAGTCCTTGTCGGCTTGTCATCTCTTAGTATTGTCCTCTCTGGAGTTATCGCGATTATATTCAGCATGTTAATGCCAGCCAGAACAGTCAAAGGGCAGGAGTCGAAGGAATATGTTTTAGGCCTTAAAGAATATTTACAGATTGCCGAGAAGGATAGAATCGCGTTTCATAATGCACCAGAAAAAAAGCCAGAAGTATTCGAGAAGCTTCTTCCGTATGCGATGGTCCTTGGCGTAGACAAGGCCTGGGCTAAGGAGTTCAAGGATATATACACAACGCCGCCAAGTTGGTATTCTGATTCATCCGGTGGCGCCTTCAATTCGATATTGTTTATCAATAGCCTGAATAGCTTTAATTCTGCGGCTACGAGTAGCCTTGGATCTAGTCCCGGTGGAGGAAGCAGTGGGGGAGGATTTTCTGGTGGCGGTATGGGCGGAGGTGGCGGTGGAAGTTGGTAGGTTTAAGCTTTATCTTTGGGCCAATATTGATATAATTCGATTATGAATTTGTACACCCACAAAGATTCCAATATTCGCAAAACATGGCTACTTATGACCATGTTTTTGCTGTTTGTAATCGCTGTTGGTTGGTTATTCGGTTTTGCATTGAATAAGCCGGTTATTCTTTATGGTGCAATCATCCTTAGCTTAGTTATGAATTTTACGGCCTATTGGTACTCAGACAAAGTTGCATTGGCTATGTCAGGTGCCGTTCCCGTAACCCACGAATCTCACGAGAATTTCTATCATGTGGTTGAAAATCTATGCATTACTGCCGGCCTGCCAGTTCCTAAACTATATATAATTCCTGGCGGACAGATAAACGCATTCGCTACTGGAAGGAATGCCGAACATGCGGCCATAGCAGTTACTGAAGGCGCATTGCAGAAATTAGACAAGAATGAGCTCGAAGGAGTACTAGCCCACGAGCTGTCGCATATTGGGAACAGAGATATTCTACTTCAGTCGGTCATCGTTGTTTTGGCTGGTTTAATTTCTATTATGGCTGACTGGTTTCTACGTTCTATGTTCTGGGGTGGAGATGATCGCGATAACAAAAACGGGGCGATCATGCTTGTCGGGATTATAGCTTCGATCCTAGCGCCGATAGCGGCCATGATTATCCAGTTAGCAATTTCTAGAAAAAGAGAATTTTTAGCTGATGCGTCTGGAGCACTGCTCACTCGTTATCCCGAGGGTTTGGCCAGCGCTCTTGAGAAAATTTCTCAAGACCAGCATCCTATGCGAAGGGCTTCGAGTGCGAATGCACATTTGTATATATCAAATCCGTTTCGCGGCAAGGCAAAAACGAGCTGGTTTTCTAAGATGTTCATGACTCATCCGCCGATAGAAGAAAGAGTGGCCGCTTTACGTGGCTTAAAAATTTAATTACTGGGAAAAAGATATTTAGATAAAATTGGTATTATTAAAAAACTTGGAGAGGTCGCATAGTGGTCTAGTGCGCCGCCCTGGAAAGGCGGTTTACTCGCAAGGGTATCGAGGGTTCGAATCCCTCCCTCTCCGCATTGACAGTTGAATATGTCTTAAGGCATATTCAATTGGTGCTGTTAGTTAGGCGGTAGTTAGCCAAACTTTTGTGACGATAAAAATTTAGTCGAGACCGAATCCCTTCCATGGTCCTCCGAAGTCTTGACGAAGGAGATCCTCTCCGCATCGACAATTTAGTATCGGAGTCAACCCATTTATCTATGACGAATGTGCGACCCGAGTACATAAATTACAAACAAAAATACACGAATTATTCGTGTATTTTTGTTTGTCTAAAATTGCTAAAATGTATTTATGGATAATAACGATGAATATAAAAACCATCACTATGTTCCTCAATGGTATCAAAAGAAATTTATGTTACCAGGCGAATCTGAGCTTTTTTACTTAGACATGAAGCCTAATTTTGCAATTGACTCTAAAGGAAATAAACACCAAAAAAGATCTTTATGGAAACAAGGGAGTAAAAAATGTTTTGTTGAAGAAGATTTATATACAACAAAAATTCCTAATATTAAACCAGAAGATATTGAAAAGCATTTCTTTGGACAAATAGACGTTAAAGGAAAGCCTGCCGTAGAATATTTCGAAGATTTTGATTACCCATTAAAAACATGGGGTACGTCACTTGAAGATATTTTAGTTTATATGAGTGCGCAAAAATTGCGTACTCCGAAAGGACTTTCTTTTTTAAGTAATAAGATTGGGAGTACAAACAAAGATGATATTTTAAGCACAATGATTGGGCTTAGTCGACTTCATGCTGCGATATGGACGGAATGCGTTTGGTTGATAGCTGATGCATCACAGTCAGAAACAAAATTCATAATTTCAGATCATCCTGTAACCGTCTATAATCGAGAATGTGGCCCTAGTTCTCAATCGTGTAGAGAGTCGAATGATCCTGATATATGGCTTCAGGGCACGCATACAATCTTTCCTCTTTCTTTAGACAAGGTACTTATCTTGACTAACCTGTCTTGGGTAAGAAATCCATACCAAAAAGCAACAGACCTTCGTCCGAACTCAAACCCTTTTCGAAATGCAATATTTAGATTTACAGATGTTCAAGTAAGAAGACACTTGGATGAGCAGGAAGTTCGTGAGATTAATTTTATTATTAAAAATAGAGCGAGACGATTTGTTGCGGCGGCAAAAAGTGAATGGCTTTATCCTGAGAAATATATCTCAAAATCTAACTGGAATAATTATGGACATGGTTATTTATTAATGCCAGACCCAAGAGCTATACATTGGGGCGGAACCATAATATGGGGCGGTGGACCTGGCGGGTATGGTTCTATGGATGAATATGGAAGATTGCCAGGGGATCCTGATTTCGAGGGAGGATCAAATAAAGATATGGAGTATAAAACGCTACCCTGGTTTCAAGGAGAGTTCGCAGAATTATTTGGTCCATATAGAAGAGGTCGCTGCATGCAAACTCTAGAAATTGAGAAAGAACGTGATAGCGATGATTCTCATAAATATCACTTAGACTTAAAGAAAAAGAAATACAAGGATAGAAAAAAGTAATTCAGTCGCTAGTTGAGAATACCTCTGGTAAAGTTGAAGGGCCGCCTGCAAATGCATTTACGTTGGTGAATTTGAAAGATAATCTTGTATCCGTAAAAGTTCTGGGGAAGAGTGGATTAAGTTACGAAATTAGAATCTAATACTGGAAAGACAGATAGTTTATGGCTATACTGTAATTGTTCGGATTTCTTCTACGACCCAATGTTTCCTTCAGGATGCCTTTGGACGTAACAGCGCTTTCCCGTTTCACTATTACGTGCCACCTTCCCCACGCCCCTGGCTTCATGCATTTTTGTTTGGCGCGATCTTTTCGAATTAGACATGATGATGGCGGAGCCCATATCTAATATAGGGCTACTCGCCAACTTGATGTATAATACTGTAAATAACTAAATTTAAGCATATGTCTCAAGAAGAATTTGATCCACACGACGAAAAATACAATAAGGTTAAAGATCTTCCGTGGCATGAAAGAGGAAGATATATTGACTTAGAAAGCGGGGGCTTTGTCGAAAAAACCGTGGTCGAGAATTCAGAGTTAAATCAAAGGTTGGCTGACTTGGTAAATAGGGCAGTTGATATCTTAAAACGAGATGTAAGAGATAGCGGGATAGTAGAGGAAGAAGTTAAATTAAAACACGACGAAGCTGTAAAAAATAAAGATTGGGATGGGGCCATGGTGTATGATAAAATATTGCGCCCTTTTCGTGACGCGAGGAATCTACCCTTGGTAATATTCAATAGTGAGACTGGAAGTGGTGAATTCCTTAATTATTCAGAGAAAGCCCAAGCTATTTTTTTAGATTTAGTTGATCCAAAAGATATTGAGGTTGTTGCAGAAATTTTGGGAGACAACAGATTCTCCAATCGTTTTGAGTTAATTCGGCGAATGGATGAATCAACTTTGCAATCAGCATATGATCATATAAAAAATACAAATCTTTGGATTGCGGGAGAGTTTGTGGATGGTTCCAACGACAAGGATTTTAAGATTAGAGTACTTAGGGAAATTTCTGAGAAGATAGACGATCCCGGCACCGTATCTGTAATAAAAATGCGCATTGGGAAATTCTTAATTCAGAACGGATTTGAAAAAGATTTTTTTGATTTATGTGATTCAGGCCTCTTAGATACAAATCTTGGGATATATTTGAAGAGTATCAGGTCAAATGAGATTTTGTTCGAGATAGCAAAAAGATCTAAGTATCCATTCGATGTATTAAGGTGTGTGTCAGATCCCGCTATCTTTGCTAAGATAATCGAGACTCAAGCAAAAGATTTTACTTTCGAGAATGAAAGAGCGAGAGACGCGCTTATCCCGCGAGTAAGAGGGTTAAAACATGCCTTAGAAAATGAGCCGATTATAGTCGGCGTCGGCGAGATTGAAGATAGGAATAAATTTATTGTTACTTTACCTATTTTTGATCCTCACGGGGTAGACGACCAACAATTAAGCGAGCAATCAAGATATTTTATAGCTTGGGGTGGTTTGCGTTCGGGAGGTGGTACTCATAAATCTATTTTAGCGAGCTTAAAAGAGGAGCACCCGCATCTTTCTGACAGTATTACTGTCGGTGGGTATATTAGCATTGATAACAGAGATGATAAGGTAATCGTTGTATTTAATAACCACAGCGGCGATTTTGGTTATTACGATCTAAATATTGTAGAGAAATTTAGGCCTCAAATAGAGAAAGCGTTGAAAGACAGCCTGGGTAAAGAAGTCGAGGTTACAATGGAGTCCTCAAGTTAGCTTCGAACTTTATTAGTTGGTTGTTTTACAATTTCTAGCGGATTATTTTTTGAAGATTAAGACGTAGGGGAATGTGGCATGGAATTGAAAAGATAAAAATGCTAAATTTAAAGCAACAACAAAATAATTAATAATAATCGAACAAATCTATGGAAAAAAATTGTCAGGCATGTGGAATGCCCCTAACCAAAAAAGAAGACTTTGATAATGGAGACGAGAATTCAAATTTTTGTCTGTATTGCGTTAATACCGATGGTAGCGTTAAGTCGTGCGAAGAAATTTTCGAGGGCGGTGTCCAATTCTTTATGACTCAGATTGAAGGCGATCGACAAATGGCAGAAAAAGTAACCAGAAAGAATATGGGAGAGCTATCGTATTGGCGGGACAAAAATTGCGAGGTTCTAAAAGGCGAAATGGCGACCGATGAAGAATTCGCCGAAGTGATGAAAAAATTGAGCTAAAGATCTTTAGTCTATGGATTATTGGCAAAGTATTATTCTAGGTATAGTCGAGGGACTTACGGAATTTCTTCCTATTTCTTCTACGGCCCATTTAATTTTAGGTGGGAAAATTCTCAACATCGTCCAGACGGAGTTTGTAAAAAGTTTTGAAATCGTTATTCAGCTTGGTGCAATCTTGGCGGTTATATGGCTGTATTGGAAGAGAATAGTGTCTAGCAAGGAGATAATTAAAAGAATTATCGTTGCCTTTCTGCCAACGGCAATTTTCGGCTTTCTGCTCTATAAGATATTCAAGGGTTATTTAATGGAAAACTTGGCCGTCATTGTTTGGGCGTTAATACTGGGAGGTATTCTTCTTATTGTCTTTGAATATTGGCATAAGGAAAAGGCTGATGCCGCTGAGAATATTGAAGATATCTCTTATAAAAATTGTTTTCTAATCGGAACTTGTCAGGCAATCGCCATGGTGCCCGGCGTCTCACGTGCTGGTGCTACAATCTTGGGCGGGTTATTCTTGGGCATAAAGAGAAAAACCATTGTAGAGTTTTCTTTTCTTTTAGCTGTGCCGACAATGCTAGCGGCAACTGGCTATGATTTATTAAAAACTGGGTTTACTTTTTCGGCCGATCAATTTGGCCAACTTTCTGTGGGGCTCATTGTGTCTTTCTTGGTTGCTATTCTAGCTATTAAGTTTTTACTTCGCTATATCCAACAACACGATTTTAAATTGTTCGGTCTGTACCGAATTATTATTGGCTTAATTTTCTTGCTAATTATCCTGTGATCCTCCGCATAAGTCTGAGTGATGATGAGTAAGTCTTGCAAATCAGGGGAGGATCTTGAGATCCTCCCCTGATTTTTCTTTTCGGGCGAGCTTGAGGCGGTTTAATGATGTGCTATGATTGGACAGTATATGGTTGATGAAATCAATAAAATTGAACTTGAGCATTTAGGCTATGATGATTTTTTTGAATCAGAATGGCAGTCTTTGGCTTTACCGCAATGCATAGTGGCTCGAGTTGTAGCTGAACACAAAGAAGCATACAAGGTTAAGACTGCTAAGAAAGAATATCTGGCCAAAATAACGGGAAAACAAATATTTGATGCCACAAAAAGAGAAGATTATCCGGCTGTTGGCGATTGGGTAGCTATAGCCGAAGCCGATGAAGAAAGGGCGATTATCTATAAAATCCTACCTAGGAGAACAATACTTAAAAAGAAATACAGCAATAAGCAAGATACTCAAATTATAGCTACTAACATTGATGTCGCTTTTATCGTGGAATCAGTAGATAGGGATTACAATTTGAATCGTTTTGAGAGATATCTTGTCTTGGCCAGTGAGGGGAAAATCAAATCGACTATCGTATTAAACAAAATCGATCTAATTTCAAAAGATGAATTGGATCTGAAAATTGATCAAATAAGAGAAAGGTTTAGCGATGTCGACATTATCGTAGCTAGCACTGTTGCTGAACAGGGGCTAGACGAATTGATGAACTATATAAAGGGAGGCAAGACATATTGTTTTCTTGGATCGTCTGGCGTGGGCAAGTCATCTTTGATAAATAAGTTATTAAAAAAGGACGAGATTGAGACTAGGGAGATAGGCCAGTCAACTGGTAGGGGGAGGCACACAACCACCGTTAGGGAAATGTATTTCTTAGAAAATGGCGGAATCGTAATTGATAATCCAGGCACACGAGAGGTTGGAGTGGCTGACGCCGGCGACGGCATAGAAAATATATTTAACGAAATAACTGCCTTATCCGAGGAGTGTAAATATGTTGATTGCACCCATATGCAGGAGCCTGGATGCGCTGTTTTGAAAGCCGTCGAGAGTGGGGAATTAGATGACGCTAAATACCAAAACTATATTAGATTAAGAAAAGAAAATGAGTATTATGGAATGTCCAATCTTGATAGAAAGCAGAAGGATCGTAAATTTGGCCAATTTGTAAAAAAAGCACTAGATCAGTTGAAGGATCTCGAATCGTAATTTTGGATAAGCGATATGGCAATTGTAAATACGCTCAAGAAGATAATATCCCAGATTAAGAAGCCAAGGATTAAATATGATCCCTTAATTGAGGTAAAAATTTCTAAGGATAATCTGCTCCATAATCTTCATCAATATCAGAGCTCTTCTCTGGGATTGAAGTTTATACCTGTTTTAAAGAGCAACGCCTACGGCCACGGCTTGGTAGAGGTTGCTGGGATACTCGATCACGAAGCCTGTGATTTTTTAGCAGTAGACTCTTTTTATGAAGCGCTTAAGCTTAGGCAGAGCAAGATAAGAAGCAATATTTTAGTCTTAGGATACACTACTCTAGAACAATTAAATCAGGGCGTTGTTGGTGGCTGTAGTTTCGTGATCACAAGCCTAGATCAGCTGGTGTATATATCTAATCATTTGCACTATGCTCAAAAATTCCATCTAAAGATCGATACCGGCATGTGTCGCCAAGGAATCTTGCCAGAGCAGACAGATGGAGCGATTCAGCTGATTAAGAAAAATAGCAACATCATCCTTGAAGGGATTTGCTCTCATTTTTCTGATGCCGATAACGTTGATGAATCTTTTACTTTGAAGCAGATAGACGCATGGAACAAGGTTGTGGCGTCTATCGATTCCAAGTTACCAAATTTAAAATACAAACACATCAGCTCCACGGCTGGAATTAAATACAAAGATCGAATAAATGCGAATATGTGTCGGCTCGGGCTTGGACTCTATGGGATTGGCCAGAAAGAAGTGGGCTTAAAGCCAGCATTGCAGATGGTGGCAAAAATAACGGGAATAAAAAACATAAAAAGGGGCGACGAGGTTGGTTACGGCAAGACCTTTACTGCTCCGTCGGATATGAAGGTGGCTACCGTCGCCGCGGGATATTACGAGGGTGTAGATCGACGCTTATCCAACAGGGGATTTGTTAGGATTAGAAATCAATTCTGTTCAATCATTGGCAGAGTGAGCATGAATATATCTACGATTGATGTGAGCGGCGTCAGCTCCATAACTATTGAAGATGAATGTATATTGATGAGTGATAAAATCGGAGATCCTAATTCCATTGAGTCTATAGCTAATTTATGTGATACAATCCCGTACGAGATATTGATTCACATTCCGCCCCATTTAAGAAGGACAATTATATGACGCTAATCATCATTTGGATAATAGGGATTACCAGCTTCACGCTTTTGGGGAGTTGGTATGCCAGAAGATACAATAAGCCGGATTTGCTGATCGGCTTATACGTGACTTTTATTTTGGTGGCTCAAATCTTAGCCGCTAAAATTTCTGTTTTCGATCTAGGGTTCGCGACTTTTTATGGCCCAAGCGGAGTCCTGCTATTTGCTGTTACTTATCTTTTTACCGATATCGTAAACGAGAAATTTGGCAGACGAGAGACTCAAAAGATGATTGCGATAGCATTCGTGTCTCAGGTGGCGATGGTCTTCTTTTTTTGGCTGGGCACACGCTTAGCTCCGGCACCTTTTTGGAATATGCAGAATACCTGGGAGCAAATATTCGGCATGGTTCCTCGAATAACTCTGGCCAGCTGGATAGCTTTTCTTGTTTCTGAGAACCTGGATGCCTATATATATTCTTGGTTTAAGGAATATACTAAGGGTAGGCATCTATGGGCGCGTAATGTATTTAGCTCGATGCCGGCTTTACTAATCGATAGTCTGATATTTATACCTATCGCATTCTTGGGTATTTCTCCAATCTTTCCGCTTATTCTTGGCCAAACAATTTTGAAGTGGCTGGTGGGAATAGTGAATATACCATTCATGTATCTCAACAGATACATACTAAACCTGAAAGCTTAAAAACATTTAAATATACTATGAAAAATAAAATAATTTGGTTTAGAGCTAAGACGTATGGTTGGGGCTGGTATCCGTCTACATGGCAAGGTTGGCTGATCATCGTTGCCTATCTATTCTTCTTTATTCGGATCTCTCTTGGTGCCGATAAGGTTTTAATGGCTGGGGGCAATGTTTTTTACTCAGTTGTCCTTCCCGAGATTGTATTGACCATCGTGCTGATCTGGATTTGCTATAAGACTGGTGAGAAGCCGGGCTGGCGCTGGGGCAATAAAGAATAATTGATCCGAGCGTGGGTTTAAGCTATAATGCAGCGTATAAATATATAAAATGTTCACAAGAAAGCTCACAATTTTTAGCCTTATTATGCTGATACTTCTTGTCGGAAGTCAGTTCGCCTTGATAGGCCATGAGCATCACCATGACTGTGCGACTACTGGACCAAGTGGCGCAACTTCTGATAGTCCATTAACGCATCTATTTGTTTGGACCTCACTTTTCTGTTCGGTCGTAGATTCTTCGTTGGTACTGTTCAGTATGATGATTTTTCTGTCGTATCTATCGGTTGGACTCGCTTTGCGTGGCATTACGATCATCAGCGATCGGGAACCTTTCATGTCGCGCAGATCTACTATTGAATTTCGTAACTTTGTTTTAAATCCTTTTAGGGGGCTCGCTTTAGCTATGTCTGATGGCGTAGTCAATCCCAAAATATTTGCATAATCAAACTTATATTGGACACGGAGGCGATCTCGCCTTTGTTTTTTGTTAAAATTAAGTTAAATGGTTATGCAAAAGAAAATCTACTATGTAACGGGTACGCATTGTCGTTCCTGTGAGATATTGCTAGAGGATGAGCTATCTAAGATTGATGGAGTGAGTTCAGTTAGTGTTAATTACGGCAGTGGCAAGGTAAGTATAGAATATGATGGCAGTGAGCCGAGGTATGGCAATATACTGAAAGCGGTTAAATCTCTGGGATACGACATGGGCCAGAAGGAAAGTCTGCCACTAATATCTAAGAATCCTGTCGTATATTTCTGGTTTATTCTGTCGGTCGCCATCGTGGCGATAATATATCTAGTATTCGCCTCGCTCGACATTAGTTTGGCTGGTTTCAAATTTGGAGCGAAGCCGAGCTACTTAACAGTTTTGCTTATTGGTTTAACTGCGGGTCTTTCGACTTGTATGGCTCTTGTGGGGGGATTGTTATTCGGTATATCAGCTAGACATGCCGAGATTCACCCAGAAGCGACCTTCGCGCAAAAATTTAAGCCACACATATTTTTCAATTTAGGCCGAGTTGCCTCTTTCGGATTATTGGGCGGCTTAATTGGACTGTTCGGCTCGGTATTTAGACTGTCTGGGCTTGGCCTTGGGCTGATCGTTGTTATCGCGGGGCTCACCATGCTGATGCTGGGGCTAAAATTGACAGAGATCTCTCCAAGATTCAGCGCTACGACTTTATCACTGCCGAAGGGTTTGGCGAGGTTCTTTGGGGTTAAGACGGAAACAAAAGAATACAGTCATAAGTCCGCGTTTGTGAGCGGAGCATTAACATTTTTCTTGCCCTGTGGCTTTACTCAGGCTATGCAGGTCTACGCTATTAGTACTGGTAGCTTTTTAGGCGGTGGCACAGTTATGCTTCTATTTGCCATTGGCACTTTGCCTGGACTAATTGGTATTGGGAGCATCACTTCGTTGGTAAATGGAAGTATCGGTAAGGCACTCTTTAGATTTGTTGGCCTGGTGCTATTAATTCTCGGCTTATGGACTGTTACTAATGGTTACAATCTTACTGGGTTTAATTTAGACAATATATCCCAAGGCAAGACAGTAGAACGAGACAATGGTGTTGAGGCTCAGATGGTTGACGGCTATCAGATTGTCGAGATAACACAATCTGCTCGAGGGTATAGCCCGAACAAGATCCAGGTCAAAAATGGGATCCCGGTCAAACTGACAGTCATTGGGACTGACTTATATTCTTGTAGTTCTAGTTTCGTGATTAGAGAATATGGTGTCGGGACTTATTTGAAAGAAGGCAGGAATGAACTTACCTTTACTCCGACAAGAACTGGCTCAGTTAAATTTAGCTGTGCCATGGGCATGTATACAGGCATAATTAATGTCGTAGATTAAAATCATGGAACATACTAAAAAAATATATACAATTAAGGGGATGCACTGCGCCTCTTGCGTGTTGATGATTGAGAAGTCACTAAAAAAGATTGATGGCGTTGTGGAGGCAAACGTTAATTTAGCTAACGAGAAAGCTACGATTACCTTCGATCGTAATAAGGTTGATGACAACAAGATTATGTCAACAGTTTCTAGTGCTGGCTACGAAGCCATGGTTCAAGAAGAGACCATGAGTGCCGATGAGCATAGGGAGCACATGGTTAAAGATCTCGGTAAGTTGAAGTGGGAAGTGGTGGTTAGTCTTGTATTGGGTGGGCTAATATTGTGGGGCAGTTTTCCAGGATTGATGGATACGGCACCAGCGATTTTGAGGAATTTTTGGCTGCAGCTAATTATTGCCACTCCAGTTCAATTCTGGTTTGGCAGGCAGTTCTATAAATCGGCAATTAGAGCTATCGCTCATGGAAATGCGAACATGGATGTTCTCGTGGTTATAGGCACGACCGTGGCGTATATCTATTCCATATTCGTAATTATCTTCCCCGAATACGTCAAAGCAATTGGAGTCGAAGCAATGCCATACTTCGATGTCTCTTCGTTGATAATTGGGCTAATACTTTTGGGAAGATTTCTGGAGTCGCGAGCGAAGCTGGGAACGTCGGAAGCGATCAAAAAATTACTACAACTTCAGGCCAAAAGTGCACGGGTAATTCGAGATGGGATTGAAGTTGATGTGCCCATTGAGGCTGTGGTTATCGGCGATCTGATTAGGGTTAAGCCTGGCGAGAAAATTCCCGTTGATGGAATTATTATGGAGGGCGAATCATGGGTAGATGAATCCATGATTACTGGCGAGAGTATGCCAGTAACTAAAAAGAAGAATGATTCGGTTGTTGGGGCTACCATAAACAAGAATGGAGCTTTTATCTTTCGGGCGGAGAAAATTGGATCGGAGACCATGTTAGCCAGAATTGTAAAAATGGTTCAGGAAGCTCAAGGCAGTAAGGCGCCGATTCAGCGATTGGCCGATCAAGTTTCGTCGTATTTTGTTCCGATTGTTATTGTGCTTGCCATCGTTACCTTCGGCGTTTGGTATATTTGGGGGCCCGCGCCGACGCTATCCTATGCTCTACTTAATGCAATTGCCGTACTTATAATTGCTTGTCCGTGTGCTATGGGTTTAGCCACGCCAACGGCAATAATGGTTGGTACGGGAAAGGGTGCCGAGAATGGGATTCTTATTAAAGATGCCGAGAGCCTGGAGATCGCCCACAAGGTTGATGCGGTAATATTCGACAAAACCGGAACGCTTACAGTCGGCAAGCCGGAAGTAACCGATGTTAAATTCGTTGAAGGTTATGACGAGAAGGCAATTTTGAGAATAGCCGCTTCACTGGAAGTTAATTCGGAGCATCCTTTGGCTGAGAGTATAGTCAACCAGGCCAAGAGGCTGAATATAGGTATTCAAGCGGTGGTAGGTTTTAGGGCGATTCCTGGACTTGGTGTCGAGGGTGTAATTGGTGACACTAAATATAGTATTGGTAGTAGGAAGCTATCCGAAAATAATGGCATAGATCTCGGGGATTTAAAGCACTCGATAGACTCGCTTGAAGATAGCGCTAAGACGGTAATGATTCTTGGATCTGAGGATGGAGTCATCGGTTTGATCGCTGTGGCAGATGTAATTAAGGACAGCGCCGTTGCCGGCGTAGAAGTTCTTAAGCAAATGGGGATCGAGGTTATTATGCTAACGGGTGATAATAAAAAAACGGCTAATGCTATCGCTGCGAAATTAAACATAGGCAGGGTATTGGCTGAGGTTTTGCCAGATGAGAAAGAGGCCGAAGTAAAAAGAGTCCAGTCGGAGAATAAGATCGTGGCTATGATAGGTGATGGTATCAACGATGCGCCGGCCCTAGCTCAAGCCGATGTCGGCATTGCTATGGGTAGCGGCACCGACGTCGCCATCGAAGCGGCCGACATAACATTAGTTAATAAAAACTTGAGATCGATCGCGTCAGCGATAAGTCTTTCTAGGCAAACCATGAAGACGATCAGGTTGAATCTGTTTTGGGCGTTTGGATATAATATTATTCTAATTCCCGTAGCCATGGGCGCACTGTACCCGTTCTTCGGTTTGTTATTGAATCCGATATTCGCTTCGGCGGCGATGGCACTTAGCTCGGTGTCGGTGGTATCGAATTCGCTTCTATTGAAACGTAAAAAAATAATTTGATAGGCGATGCTATCGAATTGGTGAAATAGGTAGTAGGTTATAGCATAAGACGGGCCAACGGCCCGTCTTATGCTATAATGCGTACAACAATAATTGTAACTGGCGACTTATCGCTGATGGTATGACCGACAAAAATAAAAGTATCATATATGCTACCGTGGGGTTTATGTTTATGGCCGTATTCTTTGTTTTGGGGTACACGCATAATGATCAGGAGATAAAAGATTTTACTAAGACTAATATTGTTAAAGAAAAGATTACTGTCGAGCCCACGCCGAGTCCTGCGAGTAAAAATGGGGCCTCTATTATTTTTGTGGGCGATGTCATGACGTCACGAACAGTGGCTCAGAAAATGAAAAAGAATGGGTATGATTATCCGTTCTCAGCCATGGCGGGATATCTAAAAAGCGCTGACATGGTTTTCGCTAATCTAGAGACGCCCATAACGTCTGGGCCAAGCGTAAGTAGTGGAGATGTCGTTTTCCGTTCTGACCCAGAGGTTGCCGGTGCCTTGGCTCGCGCTAATATCAAAATAGTTTCTTTGGCCAACAATCATTCGATGAATTTTGGTGTTCAGGGCATAGCCGATACTTTCAAATATCTTATATCGGCTGGTGTCGATTTCGTGGGTGCCGGTAATAATGAAGTGGAAGCTTATGGGCCAAAATACATAAATATAAACGGGATCAAGTTCGCGTTCTTGGCTTTTACTGATATCGACGTACTTCCTCCAGGAGCCGCTATAGAAGTGATTCAGCCAGGCGTAGCTATAATGGATTTAGCTAAGGCCAAGAAGGCAATTCAGGTAGCTAAAGGCATTGCCGATGTGATTGTTGTCTCGATGCACTCGGGTACAGAATATACCGACGTGCCCAATCAAAGACAAACAAGTTTCGCTCGAGGCGCTGTGGATGCGGGCGCTGATTTGGTTATTGGGCATCATCCGCATTGGACTCAAACGGTAGAGGAATATAAGGGCAAATACATTTTCTACAGTTTAGGCAATTTTGTATTTGATCAGATGTGGTCACAGAAAACCCGTGAAGGTGAAATTGTAAAAATATATTTTTCAAAGGATGGAGTCGAAAAATACGATTTGACTAGAATCGTTATTGACGATTATTCTAGGCCAAGGATAGTCCAGCCCTAACGGACATTTTCTCATCAAGGGCCCGCTTCTTGGTTCTCGGGGCGCGAGATTAGACATGAGCCGTATGGCTCATTTGTTTTTTTCGAGGAAAAAGGTATAAATAAATTGCGATGCCAGACGATAATATTTCAAAAATAAAAGAGCGGCTAGACGTAGTCGGAGTCCTTTCTGGCTATATCAAAGTTCAGAAGGCGGGTATGAATTTCAAGGCACGTTGCCCGTTTCATAATGAGAAGACGCCATCTTTCTATATATCGCCAGAGAGGCAGATTTGGCATTGTTTTGGTTGTCAAAAAGGCGGCGATATATTTGCTTTCGTAAAAGAGATCGAGGGCGTCGAATTTCCAGATGCTATGCGCATACTGGCTCAGAAAGCTGGCATACAATTACAGCACTACGAGCTAATCGATCAGAAAAAAGACGAGAAAGCCATTCTGTATGATATCGTCGAATTAGCAACTAAGTTTTTCGAGAAACAACTTAGGGCCTCTAGAACGGGCATGCAGGCACTAAAGTATTTGAAAGAAAGAGGCCTCGAAGAGGGCACCATAGATGAATTTAGATTGGGCTTTGCGGCTAACGATTGGGAGGCCTTGTCATCTTTTTTAAGAGAGAGGGGATATAAGGAGCAAGATATCGTGGCCGCGGGTATGGCCATCAAGAGAGAAAATAAGAGTGGCGCTTATGACCGATTTCGTTCTCGAATTATATTCCCCATATTTGATCTAAACGGGAGGGTGGTCGGCTTCACGGGCAGAGTGTTTCAAGCAGAAAGACCGTTAGAGACTAAGGGCGAAGAGCCAGCTAAATATATTAACACGCCCCAGACTTCCATTTATGACAAAAGTATGGTATTGTACGGCTTAAGTAAGGCGAAACAGAGTATACGCCAATCAGACAAATGTCTGCTGGTCGAGGGCAATATGGATGCCCTCATGTCGTACCAGGCCGGCGTTACTAATGTAGTCGCCACATCCGGCACAGCGCTGACACCAAATCATTTAAAAATCCTACAGCGCTATACAAGTAATTTGGATTTCTCATTCGATACCGATCAGGCCGGAGCGATAGCAACAAGAAGGGGCATAGGCCTCGCCTTAGCCCAAAATTTCAGTGTAAAAGTAGTTTCAATAGAAGATCCTTTATGCAAGGATCCGGCTGACTTTGTCCAGAAGCATGGTTCCAAATGGGCCGAGTTAGTTTCTGCATCAAAGCCGGTCATACAGTTCTATTTCGACAATTTGAGATCGCAGATAAACCCGTCATCGGTTGACGGGAAGAAAGCCGTTATTGCGGCGCTGGCACCTTTTATAAGAAGAATTGTCAGCAAAGTTGAGAAGGACCATTGGATTAGTCACTTGGCATCCTTTTTAAAAACTAAGGAAGAGGCACTTGAGGCTGATGTCTTAGCGGCTAAAGATGATTTAGGTGTTTATGAAGGGGGTTCGAATGTCTCGGCTGGGCCAGTCCCAACGGTGGCTGCCGTGGGGTGGGCACCTGATAATGAATTGGCTGTGGATATACTTAGCGAGGCGCTGTTATCCATCATCATAAAGAATCCATCGATTTTTAAAGATGAGCTGGTCAAGATCAATCTGGACTTAATTGATCCTCGCGTATCTGGTGTTGTGACGGTGCTATCTAAGCTAGATCTAGAGAACTTTAATTTCGCCGAGGTCGTTAAGGGTTTTGACGGTGCGGCGGCGATGAAGCTAGAGTTTGCCTTCCTGAGGTCACAAGAACTCTGGAAAGATTTTCAAGACGAAGATCTAAGGATAGAATTCAAGTCTGTTTTGCAAAAAATAGTTCACCGTTCGATTGTCGCTCGTCTAGTCAATCTCGAATACGAGATGAAAGAAGCCGAGATGACGGGTGATAAAGATAAGATTAGTGAATTGATATCGAAGTTCACAAATCTAACCAAGGAATTGGTTGAGATAAATAACATATAAAATGGCCAAAAAAACAAAAAAGACGACTGCGAAGAAAGCGATCAAGCCCAAGAATAAAGTTAAAGCTCCAAAAACCAAGAAGAAGGTAGCTAAGAAGTCTAAAGCTCCTGGTAAGATAATTTTAAGCGAAAGCAGCGTTCTTGCTTTGATCGAAAAAGGACGCCACAGAGGCTTTGTAACTCAGGCCGAAGTCTTAAATTCTTTTCCCAATATTGAGAAGGATATTAAGGGCCTAGAGGCCTTGTATGACAAACTCGATGCGGCAAATGTTAATGTTATTGAATCTGGCAGGGTTTTTCATGAAGAATCAGTCAAAGAGTACGATGCTAAGAAAAAAATCGAAACTGAGTTTGGCGATTCTTCGTCAGATTCGGTGCAGATGTATTTGAAAGAGATCGGGCAATATCCACTTTTAACTAGCGAGGAAGAAATTGAATTGGCTAAAAGAATTGAGAAGGACGACGAAGCGGCTCGTCAGAAGCTGGCTCTTTCGAACTTAAGATTGGTGGTCTCGATCGCCAAGAAGTACGTGGGGCGCTCGGCTAATTTGACTCTGCTTGATTTGATTCAAGAGGGGAATATTGGGTTATTTAAGGCCGTAGAAAAGTTTGATTACAAAAAGGGATATAAATTCTCAACCTATGCTACTTGGTGGATTAGGCAAGCTATTACTCGTGCCTTAGCTGACCAAGGCAGAACTATCCGCATTCCGGTGCACATGGTTGAGACTATAAATAAATACCAACAGGTAGTACGACGCTTAGTGCAGGATCTTGGTCGTGAGCCTATGCCGGAAGAGACTGCTTCAGAGATGGGCATTGCCGTGGATAAGGTTAGGCACATCATGAAGATCTCACAGGAAACGATTTCTCTCGAAGCGCCGGTGGGCGATGATGATGATCAGGATTCAAGTCTAGAGAGTTTTATTCCAGACGAAGATACGATTTCGCCATCGATGTCCGCCGCTAGAAAAATATTAAAATCATATATTAACGAAATCATCGCCGACTTAACTCCAAGAGAGCAGAAAATACTAGATATGAGATTTGGATTGACCGATGGCGTGACTCACACTCTCGAAGAGGTTGGTAAGGTGTTTGCCGTTACTCGCGAGCGTATTAGACAAATTGAAGCCAAGGCTTTGGATAAAATTCGACAACATCACAAGTTGGGCAAGTTAAAGGGCTACGAATAGCCGAGACAACTCGTCTCAAATCAAATGGCGGCCTTTGGCCGCCATTTGATTTGAGACCCTTGAATGCACGGAGTTCTTCTGTTAAAATATCTAAGTTCTTATAGAACAATACATTCCGCGATAGCTCAATGGTAGAGCGGCTCCCTGTGGAGACTATTCCTTCGAAATAGCGCTATAATGTTATTAATGAAGGATAAAAGAACCTATGCCGATCGTCGCGAGGAATTGATAAAAGCGGTCGCCAAAAGGCGACGCAAAGTCAAAAGTCTAGCGATAGAATATAAGGGTGGCAAATGCCAAGTTTGTGGATATTGTAAGTATCAAGGAGCTCTTGATATGCACCACATATCTGATAAGCAATTTGGCATCGGAGATAAAGGATATACGAGATCTTGGGAAAAGATTAAACAAGAACTTGATAAATGTATCCTTGTCTGCGCAAATTGTCATCGTGAGATAGAAGGCGGCATAACGCAGCTTTCCGATCGAAAGACGGATTGAAACTTTTCGGGATAACGGTGAAGCCCTAGTCCGCCGACTGGTGGATGGGTAATACCGTGGGAACCTCGTAAATTTTACGAGGGCGCCGTAGAGACTAGATACCGAAACGCCTAAATCGTAAGGTAAGATAGGGCGAAGATATAGTCCACCCCGTGTCGTAAGACATGGATTACGTGTAAGGAGAAGGTTCCAGGTTCGAGTCCTGGTCGCGGAGCAGAGGGTTCAAACCAGCGCCCGAAAGGGCGTTTTGGTTTGGATTAGAGCCACTTTTTGGCGGTTCTAAAGTTTGTTTTTGTAGTTTTGCCTGTTCTGCCCTTTCTTTTATCCTTAATATCGGTTTTTTATAGAATTTGCCCAATATCTCGCCGTTTAAAGTAAGGTTCGAGAATATAAGCGACATGAACTCTCTTTTTGCCGGTATGTCGTCTTTTAGTGATTCGTATATTTCTTTTGATTTTCTGGCCAATTCCATAAAAGAACTACCGAGTAAGAGGAAATGAGTATTGTTTTGTTTTAATTTTGATTTTTCATCGATAACCCTTTGTTGATCCTGGTCCCACGTTTGGATATTACGGTTGTATTGGTCTTCAGATATCTTGCCGTCTAGCTTGTCTATATAGCAACGATCCTTGCGTTGCTGAAGAATCTGGAATTGTCGATCCAGATTCTCGGTTGCATTTTCAAAGTAATTAACTTCTTCCCGATGATTGCTTTTTAGTACTTCCTGGACCAGGGCAATTTCGTCCGGATCAAGCCCTTGGTGGAACCAGTCGAATATCTCCTTGGCCTGGGCCTCTATCCGGTCCTCACGTGCGAATTTTAGGCCCCTACAACCCTTATAGCCGTTACATCGGTAATAGGTTCGCCCTTTATGTATCTCACCACATACGGTGCCACCACAGGCCTTACAGTAAACCAACTGCTTAAAGAGGTGGAAGTGCTTCCTGTGTTTAGGCGTTGTTTTGGAATGCATGAGGGACTGCACCTGGTCAAATAACTCTTTCGATATCAATGCCGGGTGCTTGGCCGGATAGATAACACCTTTCCAAACCATCGAACCGTAGTAAAAGGGATCAGACAAAAGTTCTGCAATCCGGCTTTTAAGTATCTTTCGGCCGGACTCATTTCTTAAACCTTCTCGATATAACAGCTCAACAAGTGATTTTAGTGAATGCTGACCGGAAGCATACAATTCAAACATACGACGAGCATACGGCGATTTATTCTCATCAACTATGTGGATCTTCCTGCCCTTTTCTCCGATGGTCTTATAGCCGATAGGGGGCCTAGTGGGAAGCCAGCCCTCTTTCAGTTTTTGTGCCTGGCCCTTTTTAACCTCCTCGGACAGGTTGTTTGAGTAAAACCTAGCAATAGCAATTTTCATATCCCATACCAGATTCTCGTGGGCCTTGGTATTCTTATTTGCTATGAAGTTCTCTTTTACGAAGTGTACTTTTCGGTTTTCATTCTCAAAAACCCAATCGCCCGCTATAATTGCTTCTTTTTGATTTCGAGTCATCCGATCGATTTTCTCGCATAAGATGTTGCCAGTATTATGGTCAACAGCATAATCAATCATCTGCTTAAATATCTTTCGTGTCTGTTTTCCGCTTGCTGATTCTGGTACAGAGAACTCCTTAACGATCTTAAGGTTTTTGGAAGCAGCATAAGTCCTGAGCAACTCCGATTGCGCGGCTAGGGAATACCCTTCTTCTGCCTGTTCTTTAGTGGATACCCGGCAATATAGAATTGCACAGTCGACTCTTATTCTTTGTATTTTTTGGTTTTCGGAAGCCATTTCATTAAATTAGGGGTTGATTACATTAACGCTTAAGTTTGGAATCAATTCAAGTCTGTCATAATGGCTAATTTAGGTGGGATAAGCCTGGAGCAACTTTCCTAATATCCTTTATTTAAGCCATTTTTATAATGGTTTGATTCTCGACTTTTCCCAGCGGGTGATTTTCCGAAAAGTCTGATTTATGGCTAAAAAGTTCTGACCGGCTTTCCAAATATCCTTTATTTAAGCCATTATTCTAGTAATTAATTTTAGACTTTTTATCTAAGACATTTTTATAACTTTTTCTTACTATTCTTATTTGTGTAAGCATAACCTTACGGGGCTATGCGATTATGTTTATAGGGGCTGTGAATTTTTATTTACACGTCTATCAACTACGCCGGTCTTATCCACAAATACCAGTGGTCTATATACGCAGACTGATCCATTTGTTGCTCTCTGGCTTTCTAGAAACCCCTTCTTAACGATTTTCTTTATGTTATTCAAGATGGTAATCCTGCTATTTTTTGAATTTAGGCCGATATCTTTTGCGATAGTATTGTGACTTACTCTGCACTGCCCCTTATTAAAAGTTCTCATAAGTATAGTTGCGTAGACTCTCATCTCTGAGTTTGTGAGTCCGCTACCCTTTATGATTTGATTAGGGACCATTGTAAACCCAAGCTCCTCCCATTTTTTAAGGCCTAACCTTGATATTAGTTTTTGCAGAGCTATAGTTCGTCCTATTTGTTGCATGGTTTATTTGTTGCCTCTTTTTTTGCTTGATTCTTAATAAGCCAACTAAAAAGCTGACATAGTGTTCTAAGATGTTCTTCCGCTTCAAGATCGGATTCAAAATCCTTCCCATATATTTTGCGGTATAGCTCTCGCATCTTTTTAATTTGTTCTTTAGATATAATCAAAGCCGCCGGCTCATGGGGATAAACCGGCGGCTTTGGTCCCCATGAAAATAAATAACCTGATGGTTATACCACCAGGTTATTCTGTCTTAACGACGATGACTAAGTATTAAGTGAGGTACACTTACTTTCGCCTTTTTTTCTCGATGGAGATGATTTTTCCGATACTGCCTGCATCTATTGAGCGCGTCAGCTTTTCGGGGAACATTTCGCAGACTAGGTTTGCGAGTTTTTTTCTCGACATGTGACGATTCCTATAGATGAAGTCGGTCATCTCGCGACTCCCTTCTCTTCTAGTCCTGACCTGGAGTAGCCTGCTTTCTTCCCCAGATCTTTCTCCAGCGATGCGTTTCCAATTCTTGCTTATAAAGTCGATCAGATCCCGCTTGGTTGCATCTTTGTGAACCCCGATTGCGATAGGATACTCATCGCCGCGATTAACCACTTCTTTTAGTAAGGCCATGGGGCTGTTCCCGTTATCTGGGTCAAACCCACCGTCGTAAGTTGATAGATCTTCAGCTAGGTTAAAAATCTCAATAACCCCATAATCAAAATCTGGTTTTAGGTGGACAAATCTCTCTATGTCATTATAGAAAATATATACCTTAGACAGGAACACAACGGCCCAATGTTTTATTGGAAACCCTGAGATCAGGTTCTCTATATCTCGGTTCAACTCTCTGTATAAGTCCCCGGACCCAAAATTAATCGGGAATGTTTGCTGGTTTATCTCTGGTAGTTCTTTATCTGAAATTGAAATCCCACTTGGAAGAATCCCATATTTTACCCTAAGCTCTCTAGCGGTTTTTTGGAACGAGTCAGTTCTTAAGAAATCTCTAAAGGTATTAATAACCTTTTTGTTTGATTTATTTTTCCCCATGATTATCACAACCGTAGCGATTTTTAGTCAATTTTTCAAGTAGAGCAAGACCTTTTAATCATTGAGTGTTTGTGGTAAATTTAGCGTAACAATTCAGCCTAAACCAATCGGGGCAACCTGATTAGCATGGCATCAAATACCGACGAAGATACTGAACCCATCGTTCAGGCTCCTTCGTCGGTCCATACCCGAAAGGGTGTGGGAGAGTGAAAGCTCTCGGCCTAGCGGTGGGTTTAGTGTTATACAAAACCCTGAGTCCCCATTAGCCGAGGCAAAATATACCATGGGGACGAATCTCAAACGAATCACGGTGAGCCTATTGCTAGTTGTTGGTGTGGTTGTACTTATCTCGGCATTGTCCTCTGGTGAACCAGGGAAGGATGTGGAAACAGTTGCCGCGTTTGATGTCCCAATGCTTGTTGGCAAGGACCTCTCCGGACTTGTAGCCGAATTGGGCATACCAGATAATAACAGCGAGCCGAATATGCTCCAAATAGAAAATGGGACAAAAACATGGGAAAAAAGCTGGGAACGGGGCGACTATTTTCTTATGGCAACTTACGATGTAAAAACTAGAAACGTTATAGACTTGTTTATAGGTGCTGAAACCGACGCCGGGTTTGTTCAGTTCCGGGATACAAAAAATATCTTGAAGGTAGGTGGACTATCCTCGAGTGCTACTGGTTACTCGGTCGAATTTGTAAAAGCAAGAAATACTCCGGGTTATACAGGTGCTGTTATTAAGGAGAGGTAAATAATGGGAGGATATCCCGACAAGGTTCAATACGATCTTGTCCAGTATCCATGTTGATTTTATTGTCTATTTCTGCGAGGATGTCTTCATCTAAATAATTTCAGCAATATGACGAGAAAAATTAATAAAATTGAGCTTCCAAAACCAATAGACAAGAAAGAGATTACCTTGGATTCTTTAGTGTTAGACGACGACAATCCTCGCTTTGGGAGTACCCTGAACGGCAAAAGTCAGGAAGAAATCATAGAGAAACTTGCCAAAGAGAAAAATCTATATGAGTTAATAGAATCATTCAGACAGAATGGTTACTACGAAGCAGAACCCCTGCTAGTTATCGGAGATAAAAAAAGTCCTGGTAAGTATATCGTCATTGAGGGCAATCGACGCGTAGCAGCTTTAAAAATACTTTTTGACTCAAACCTTTTAAAAAAATTCGGCTTTTCTAGTCCAAACAATTTAAAACTTGAGGATTCTCTTGTGGAAAATCTCACCAAACACATTCCTGTGCAGGTTTATGGTAGTCGAAAAGATCTATGGAGCTACTTGGGCTTCAGGCATATTAAGGGGCCAATGCCGTGGGATCCTTATAGTAAGGCGCTTTATATTGTTAGTTTACATAAAGCTGGTACGTCAATAGACGAGATTGTTGAGCGCATAGGAGATCAAAATGCTCTAGTCGTGAAGATGTTTAATGGCATAAAGGTACTACAACAGGCAGAGCGCAAAAACCTTATTGAACCGGAAAATATAGCAAAGTTCGCCTTTTCCCATTTGTATACCATTCTTGGATACACAAATACGCAAAAGTTTCTTGGTCTTAAAATAAAAAGTGGGACTCTCTTAAAAGACAACCCCATACATGAAAAATATATTAAAAATCTGAAGTTACTCATTGAATTTATTTATGGTGATAAGGAGGGTAAATTCAAGTCGGTTATTCGGTCACAGAATCCTGATATCCGCCAATTAGACGCAGTCTTAAGCGACCCGAAATTAATAGCTGACCTAAAGGTAAACGTGAATCAGGTCGGATCTTTGAGTAATGTCTTTGCTGCTACCGGAGAGGCAGAGCAGATAGTCCCAGACTTAATAGCTGATGCTTTGGCAAAACTTAAAAAAGCAGCTGCCAACTTTCATACATATAAAAAAGTTGACTCTTCCACAAGATCAATGATCGATGAAATAGCTGAGCTTGCCATAGATTTAACAAACAGACTCGATGCCAAGAAAAAAGGTAAAAAAAGCTAGATCTTCTGCTCCTACTTTACGCCAGCTGATATCATTACCAAACCAAGCAGACGAGTTATCAGAGTTAGCAGATTGGGTAGAAGTTTCAGCATGGATTCAATCTGACTATCAAGTTAGTCGGGAAGAGGTACTGTCTGTTTTTTCGTTTGCATCGGATAGTAATGATGCAGAAGAAAAAGTTTCAAAGTTGTGGGACGAATTAAAAACCCGTGCTGTAATTCTCCAAGATCATTATCCCTTTGCGTTATCTCCCGGGGAAGAGATTTTTCAATTTAAAAATAACGACCGCTACAAGGCTTATCTTTTTTGTTTACTTCTTTCGTTTGTTGGACTTACAAAAATAAACTCCAGAACATTTCCCGCTGCAAGTATTTTTGAAGAGTTATGCTCTTCTGTCGCTCAGAAATATATTTCAAGTGAGTCAGTTCCTGCGAAAAGCTTACATTTTGGTTGGCCGCGTAATAGCTGGCCCAGAAGACAAAGATCACTATTAAAGGCCCTGCCAGAGCTTATAAGGACCCTCGGAGATGGAGAAAATCTAATTGATGGTGTCAGAAGTGGACGAAGTGCTCATACAGGAGATGCGGGTCTAGATATTGCTGCTTGGCGTCCATTCGTAGATGAGAGAAGGGGCATGTTGGTATTTTTAGGGCAGTGTGCAACTTCTAGGGACCATAATAGTTACATGAAGAAATTAGGAGACCTCGATTCATTCCTACTAGAGTGTGTTAACTTTAATTTTCCAAACACCCTAGGGTTGTTTATACCCCATATCCTGAGCGACAACGATCAATCCCACAAGGAGTACTGGGAGAGAATAAAGAGAAGGAAGAATATCCCATTTGATAGAATTAGAATTGCTCTTTATGGCGAGTCTTGGTCAAACTCTAAACTAGATACTTTTTTAAGTAGTCAACGTAAAAAATTGAAACAGGAGCACTCTCTTACTTAAGAACCTTGATCGTAAAGTCGTACTCTCCAGAGTCATCGTATTTTTTGCCGAACATTCTAGCCTGCCGCACTTTTTTAAAAGGAGAGTAGCTTTCTTTTATTAAACTAAGTTTTTGATTGCTCCTTTTTATGCTTTTCTGGATAATTTTTCGCAAAGGGTAATTATCTTTTGTGGATTGACCTATTCTACATACTATAATCCCATCTTTACTCATTATTTTAATAAGTGACTTCCATGTGTCAGAAAGAAAATCTATATATTTTTCTTGAGATGCAATTCTGTCATCTTTGGTTATCTTGCCTCGTGATGGAAATGGCTCGAATCCTAAGAACCATAGCCTTAGCCACTGGTCTTCCTCGTAAGATGTTATTTTTAAATATGGCGGAGACATTACTACTAGCGCGGCTTTCTTACTGGTGATCTTCTTTATGTTTCTATCAATATCTCTAACATCTCCTAAGATACAATGCCCACGAGATTTAAATTTATGCTGTTTAGAGTTTGATAGTCTGAAATTTGTCCTGTCTCGTAAAACAGAGAAGGTGTCTATATGAGGAGCCTTCATTTTATTTTTGTGCCAGAATCTAACTGAGTAGCCTGGCTTCGGGCAATACGTATGGGGCAGGTTATTGCTTAAGTAAACCTTTTTTGTTTTTTGTGTTTCCCCGTGCAAGTAGCTAAGACATAATGTTTTAATAAAAAGACCCTCCTTTGTTTGCTCTTTTTTAAGTCGGTTCCTTAACCATAAAATCTGAAGTAGGGTTTTGCTATAGTATGCATGGCGGAAAAAAAGCGGCAACCTGGAAGCTTCTTCTCTGATAGAATTCTTATCGGCCGACTCAAACTCCTTCTCTAGTTTTTCGATGTATTTTAAGCAGGTAGCCAGTTTAATGGGCCTTGTTTTTGCTTGAGTAATCGCAAACGCCACAGGGTTTATATCATTGGCTATCGCCGCTCTTCCCAGTATTCTTGCTTCCAACAAGGTGGTTCCTCTACCTGAAAAGGGGTCTATAACTAAATCTCCTGGCTTTGAATGTTTTAAGATGGCGTCTCTAGCAAATTCTGGAGGGAACATGGCAAAATAAGGGCATAGTGCATGCATTGCATCATTGTAAGTTATTGAGGATATAATTTTCATTCCTGCTTTAAATTTAGCAAATTTATGAGACCTTGGCCAGAGTGGGTTAACAACAGGTGAAATTAAAGAAATCTATTCAATTTTTTTTGTAGTAAATCCAGGTCTCCGAATTCTTCGACCCAATCAATCTGTCTGAAATCGTCCTTCAGTGCGAGCTAGTAGCGCTGTTATAATGAGAGCCAGCATTATCTGACTTTTTAGTTATAACAAGTATGGACGGTAGAGCTAACTTCTGATAACCTTATCGCATTCCATCAGAAGGTTGAGACCTATGCGACTAATTATCGGCACCACAAATGAGGCCAAGGTTAAGCAAATTAAAGGAGCCTTGCTGCCACTGAAATTTCAAGTTGATGGCGTCAAAGATAAGAGTGTTCTTCCTGAAGTAATAGAGGATGGTGCGACTGCTCAAGATAACGCCAGGAAGAAAGCCGTCGCATATGCCAAGGTATTGGGCGCAACAGTTTTATCAATGGATAACGCCCTATTTATTGATGGTCTGAACGAGAAAGAGCAGCCTGGCATTAATGTCCGGAGAATAAATAGTCGAGATGACCGTTCGGATGACCAAGAATTATTGAACCACTATAGTTCCTTAATCAGAAGGCTCGGAGAAAAAGTCGGGGGGCATTGGGAGTTTGCGATATGCGTAGCGACTCCAAGCGGCGAGACTCGTGAGACAACGATCATATCGCCAAGATTGTTTGTTGCTCAGTCGAGTTCGAAGATAGTACCAGGCTATCCGCTTGAGTCGATTCAAATTGAACCAGAGAGTGGAAAGTATATCTCCGAAATGAGCCAAGACGAACAGGACGTGTTTTGGCAGAAAGCAATCGGGAAAGAACTATGCAACTTTGTCGGATCATTGTAATCCCAGGCCCATTCGCCGACTAACGTCGGCTTTTTTATTCCAAACAGATTCTGACATCAATGCATCAACGGAGCTAGCAGCGCTGCTATACGAAAGTTGACAAATGCCACGAGGGTGGTATTTTAGACTTAGTTTGCTCACAAAGGATAGGCAATGGCCAAACTGTCCATTAACGATATAAGACGGCGGATTAAACAAGCATCAGAGACCGGGCAAGCCTCGTGCGACATCGGGATTGAAGGGGCATTTCTAGTTCTCTTTGCTGGGATGTCCTTGAATGAAAGAAAACATATATCGAAACGAAAAAGTGAGGGGCGAAGAAGGCCAAACTCAAGCTCAAAGAAAAGAGCTCGCTGACCGAGAACGGTCATTTTTTAATCCAAACAGATCCTGGCATTCTTTACTCAGCGGAGCACCTATAAAAAGCCAGATAATACTGGCTTTTTGGTTGGACCTAATGTGGACGTTAGAACTAATCTATCCTTTTCAAGACAAGGTCGCTGAACATACCCGGTATATTTTCGATTACCCACCCTGGCATATATTTTTCAAACATAATTTTAAAATACTCCGAGCGTTCTTTCGCCTTACCTTTCCTGCGTAATTTATCGGGTAAAAAATCCTTATCAAATAGTGAATAATATAATTCGAACACTTCGTGAGGCAAATGTCCGCTTTTTATTTCATCTCGAGTCAATTTATTGTTGGGATTTGCCAGAATCTCTTCTATGCACCTCCCTACGTCGCTCCCATAATAAGCAGTATCTGCCGGTGATATGCCGATTGCTTTAATTGATTTCAAGGAAGCCGCGGCTTCAATAAAAGAAGAGATGGCATTCCGAAGTATCGTCTGATCTTCTGGGCTTAGCCTTATCCGGGCGTATGCATATTCTCTAGTTTTAAATAGGAAGCTGTAACTATTGCCATAGCCTTCGGAAAGTCGGAATATATACTTTAGCCCGCCAATCGTCTTTTGTAAGGTATAGCGATTGTATGGTTGCTCCTCGCGTCGGAATGCGAAGGGGTAGGTCGTTGAATGATAAATCTTTCCTTCTTCTAACTCTGGAAGGTTTTCTAACTCCAATTCTCGTTCGCTTTCGACGACTATGGGGGAGTTCGGCTTATGCTCTATAATCTTTTTGGCTTCGTTACTATTCCATTCTTGGCTCATGATAATAATTCTACTATTAAATTTATTAAATGGTAGGGACGGCTAGATTAAATATTCAGATATTCTCTCAAGTCGGGGATATGCAAAAAATTCTCTTTTTTGATCACAGTTCTAACGTCATTCACAATGCGGAGCATTTTTCAGAGAGTGGCTTAAAACACCACTTTTTGATATTGCAAATATTAGGATTTTGTGCTATAATATAGACAATGTTGCACCATCTAATCTGGATGCGTGCAGGCAGACCGTAAACCAACGATCCAGCACAGCTGGACGGATGGAAGGAGAGCGGCTATGGCAACTATGGTGTTGCTCGACAACAATGGCGAGAAAGTACGGACTCTCGGGTCGATCATCAATCCGAACCCGGATCTGGTCATCCCGCAGGGGTGGATGCTCAGTTGGGAAAATCAGTTCATGGAGGTCACTGCGACCGATCGTCTGAAAAATGCCGTGCTTACGCACGGGAAGGCCCGCGTCCTGGTCAATGTCGTGATGCAGACGCTCGTGGTCAGAATCGAGAGCCCGAATGTGAGGGATCTCGTGGAGGCAATCGACCTCATGGTTCAGTACGTCGGGGGCGAGGTCGCTACGTTCAGCCCCTCCGCCGCCAACAATTCGTTCGTCGGCGGCATCAAGAACGACCTCGTCTTTCTTCGAAACATGGCGGTACGGGCCATTCGCTCGCTACGGCAGCGAACTGGCTTCAAGATCGCGCGCTAAGCGCTCACACCTCGCATCGAGACAGGGGATCCCAATCCTCGTCTGGTGCGGGGTCCTTTGTTTTTATACGTATCCAAGACTAATTAAATCTCCCCGAATTCTTACTCAATCCAGCGTTCTGAATGCGTTCCGTAGGCAGAGCAAAGCTTGACAATAGCACTAGATGGTGCTATTGTTATTTTAACCTTAAAACTAGGAGAGTGTCATGCGAATAGTTGCCGATGCGTCAAAACGTACATTGAAATTAACTGCCGAAACTGATATTGACGAGGATGAATTGATAAGAGCGAACTACGTAGTGGTAAGTTCCAAAAAGTGGTACCAATTTTGGAAAAAATCACCAACCGTTAAATTGACAATGGCTGGAGATAAGAATAAATATCTTCAGGCAATAGAAATCTCTTTCTAGGTGACCCACAGTGTGGGTCTTTCTTTTGCCTCAAAACAGTCTCTAACATCAAAGCGTTCGGGGAGTTAACTTGATTATATCACGGAAACGTGGTATAATTATTCTAGTTCTCAAAAACCCAAGAAAGGAGTCAGTATAATGAGTCTGAAACTGCGTCGGAGAGATAGACTATGGGTCATAACCCAAGGCCTGCCGCACGCTGTCGTGGCGGAAGTCCTCCTCGATCCTTGGGATCAGGTGGGCGAAGTCGTTCTGTATGCAGATTCCTCCGAGCAAGTTCAGCTCGAGGTTCTGCGTCTTGCGGCCTCACATGTTCGACAGTACGTTCGACATCGGACGGCTTCGGCTTTCGGTGGCCTCATGGTTGCCGAACATCGTAATCACAACCTGACGCGAGATGATTCCGACCGTTTCATGGATTTCTCGACGATCCCGTCGGAGATTCAGGAGATGAATCGGGAGACGCTCACAAGAGGACTTCGCGAACTCCACATCAGTGTCTTTGCTGCCGTCCATCGGCGAGCCGAAGATGCAATCAGCGCCGCCATCGAACAAGTTGGCGTCGCTGGTCTCAAGTACGAAGTGATTCCCCAAAGGATGATCTTCGATACCGAGTTGATGGTTCGTTTCACCGTCGAAGAGCCGAACAGCTTCACCTTCTGGCACAGTCAGTCCAGGCCTGGTGGCGGGTTCGATCTCTACATCGTCCCGGCTTATCATCCCGTGATGAACGGGAAAGAGTCAGTTGGAATGGTCAACGGCGCTACAGATGCTTACATTCGCGGCAACGCGGTGAGAAGCATCTACTGCCCGGAGGACGCACAAGCAACAGATCCCAGTAAGAACTTCGGTACGAGCTGGAATCACGTGAAGCATCCGTTCTACGCGACAGGTCGTTCGATGGCGGTGAAGTTGATCACCACGAAGGTTCGTTCAGCCGAAAGCATGGAGGAGCTCACTCAGCTTCTGCGTGCTGCTCTCGGTCTGGACAACAAGTACGTGGACATCAGCGGCGGTTTCAATGCTCCGCTAAAGTGCGGGTACAATCGCATCGTTGAACTCGGCATCAGATCGCCCTATCCGCAAGCCGAGTACAGGCGCGGCGGTAACATCACTCGCGGTTCCGAACAACATTGCGTATGGTCTTATCGAGTCCTCAAGGAAGAGGGGCAACTCGAGAAGGCCTACATTCCTTCCTGGTTTATCAAAGAAGGCTGGCTGAAGATCTACGAAGGCGCTGAAGAACGCCACGGTCTCTACTGATGAGCAAGCTCAGAAATCACCTGCCCGCGAGAGCCCGCACATTACGTGCCCGCCTCGCGGGCTCTCTCTTTTTATACAAACGCATATTTTATTAAATCATTGTGAATACTAACCCAATCCAGCGTTCTGAATGCGTTCCGTAGGCAGAGCTGACAGCATTATTGCAAGTATATTGACAAATACCACGCGAGTGGTATTCTAGGTCAAGTTGATCGTTCTCTGAGGTAAGAGGCGATGAATAAAAAACCACGTTCACCATATCGCAAGAAGCCTTTGCCTTGTCCTTTTGGATGTCCTGGGTGTTTAGGGAGATTTTTGGGCAAAAAATGTGAATGTTCGAATACGCTGTCAACGTGTCAGCGTGCTCGCAAAGGCGAGTGCAATGAGTGCCATGCCTGTCGTTCATGTCGAGATGCATGATCAAACCGCCATATTGGCGGTTTTTATTTTCTAGATAGATCCTGATTTTATCCAGCGGAGTAGCACTTGATTATATCGTGTAAATGTGGTATAATTACTATACGGGGTGGCAAAATGAATAAGGATACCGGGTGGATGATTGCTTCCGGGGTGGTAGGCTTCTTGTTCTTCTTGATCGCAAATTTCACAAACTTCTTTGCTGGCGCTAGTGTTCTGGCCGGCTGTCTCCAGCTTTGTGTTAATGCTTTTGTGTTCGTTGTCTGGGCCAGAGCATTCATGCGAAGCCATGGTTTTAAGAAGTTTGTGGCTTTCTTCGGAGTGATCGTCCCCGTCGGTATGGCGGGCGTTACTCTTTGGAGAATTCTAATCCCTGCAATCACAGCATCATTTGTTTGATGCTCGCTGACCGAGAACGGTCTTTTTTTGTTGCAAAATAGGTTCTGATATTGATGCGTCAGCGAAGTTGGCGGCATTGCTACGTGAAAGCCAGACAAAGCTGGCTTTTTGGTTGAATCTGGTATAGATGCCGGGGCTATGCTACGATTGGATCATGAATATCATGCGGATATTATTGTATACTCTGGTTGCACTATTATTATGCTTGGTGGTCGTCTGGCTTGCTGTTGGAATTTGGAATGTCGATAAAGTTTACGGAAAGAAGATGTTTGGCTACCAAGAAGACAAAATTTGTATTGAATGTTTCAATGGTACTCGTACGGGTACTTGTCCACAACTGATGGATGATAAGCTCACATATCCACGCGCCGCTGAATCAACAGAAATGATGGATTCGGCGCCTAATGATAGTTCGGATTATTCCGATAGCCATGTTATTAGAAATGGGTTTTGCACTCAATTTCACTCTACATTAACTACCGAAGGGCAGGATTATATTAAAAGATTCCAGACGATGCCAATACCGGAGAAGAGTTATGCTGAGTCGCTTGGGGTAGCTTGGCGATATGTGGGAGATTTTTTTGTTGCTATTATCTGTCGCACCATTGGATGTAAAATGTAGTTTATTATTTAATCCAAGTAGACTCTGGCCTCATTCACCAGACCGATCAAACTAAAACACCGTATCTTATGCGGTGTTTTAGTTTGATCGGTCACTTATTCGTCGTAGAGTAGGCCACGTATGGCATACTCTTAACTCGGGAATATAGATGTTTATCTCAGCTCTTTGATCATCCGTAGCTTCAAGCTTACGGCCGTTCCAATTGCAGTCAGGCTGAACAGAGAAATAACGGCATACCCTACGAATGGAATGAACCAGAGGATAATATATGCGGCCACGCCAATTAACATAGTCTTCCAGCTAACGTCGAAATTCGTTTTCTTAGTAAGCCATTTATATAGAAGTGAACCTATGAATATCGGAGTTAAGGCACAGCTAAGGATACTAAGAGCAACAATACTTATGATGCCTAAAATTCCAAGCGGAATTCCAACGACCGTAACCAGAAGTAGAATAGATATTACGGGTAAGATAATAACAGTGACGAACCCCTTTCCAAGTGCGGCCCAGGGAGACTTGAAGGCAGTCTCAACTGCTTCAACGCTGTAGCGTCTGAACATGATACCCATTAAGAATACTAGGACAATCATCATCAAGGCCTTCATGATCAACCAGAATGATATGAAAGCTTTGATAGGTCGACTTTCGTTACGCATCGCTTTCGATTCATAAGAAACTGTGCCAAGAATTTTTGCCTCGCTATCTCTAGACATTTCATTGGGTGAACGATAGGTAAGATTGCCGCTAATAACAGCTTTCGGTCCCAATTTCAATTGAGTGGCATCGACAATAATATCTCCAGTCACGGTGGAATTTATATATACCAATGCTCCTGCTATCCGAGCCTTACCTCGAACAGAAGCCTCGACATTAATTGAATTGCCGCCAAGTAAGAGGTCGCCACCCACTTGGCCACCGGAAACCGTAATCTGATTGCCGCCTATCATGGCATCGCCGCCAACGTTGCCCTGAATAAAAACAGTATTGCCGATAATCTTAACGTCGTCGTCGACATTGGCAGTAATGACAACATTGTTGCCAGCTGAAAAGAGATCTTGGCTGACCTGGTTACTTATGAGGACGGATTGACCTGCCGCAAAGAGATCTCCGATTATTGTACCAGTGACGGATACGCTACTGCCGGCGATATACAGATCATCGCTGACTATCTCTGACGAGCCGACGGTTGGGTTGCTTCCGCTCGTAAATGTCGCACCAAGAGCTACCGCTGGCAACAAAAGTGCCATGGCAACAAAGAGTATAATTTTTTGTTTGTTCATATCTATACTATAGCAAGTATCAGCAAATTTTCCAAAAATTCTCTAGCCGACTAGCGTCGGTTTTTTATTCCCAACAGATTTTGGCCTCATTTGCTCAGCGTGATGCACTTGATTGACAGAACGCGATTTCGGTGGTATTATTAATATATCCTGAAATCTGGAGGTTGTGCCATGCCCGACATTCGTAAGTGTGCAGTCTGTCGCGTTGAGTTTGACTTCGACGAGTCCGGGCTAGAGGGTCCAAACGACGTCGTGGTCTGCGGCGCGGTCTGTGCCAAAAAGTCTGCCGCCAGTCGTGGAAGCGAATATGTGATCCACGACGGCGAGGGGGCGGTAGTTGAGACGAACATCACTCCTGGCATCAAGACTCACCGCTGGTAATCTTATCTCGAACGCCACATCAAGGAACAGGAGGAGTGCAAATGAAAGTCACGGTTCTCGAGAAACCGACCGGAGGAACGTGGTCACGATCTGAGGTTGAGGCTATCATGGGGACAATGACCGAAGTCGAACAGCTACCGAGGCTGCCGAATCGTATCGTGCTCATGAACAAGCCGCTCCGTGGTTCGATCTCGTGCGCTCTGGGCCACACCAACTACGTCGCGCGAGAAGTGGACTACCACGATCGCTGGGCCTAGCTATCGGCCCGCCTACTTGGCGACGGAAACCCGTCGACTCAAGTCGGCGGGCTTCTTTTTTTATCCATATCCAGCTGAGTCTTTTTGGGTGTTTGCCGAGGTTGTCGATCTGAATATGTTCTGTGAGCGAAGCAAGGCATGCGGATGGTTTACGAATATCGTTTTAATTGATATGCTAAAGTTATGCAAAAAATAGCTACAAAAGTATTCGTCGGGGCGTCTGTCGCTTTCGGTATTATCGGACTGTCGATGGTTGTGACAACATCTCCTGAAAGCAACGGCCCGAATGTTGTTCTGTTGAAACTTCTCTTCACTAGCGTCATTGTCATTTTAACCTCGTTCGCTCTAAGTGTAGCCAGTAAGTATCTCAACAATAAGTCCTAATCTCAGTTAGGTTATAGAATTGATGCCCAAGAGGAGAGGGGCGCGTCTTTCAAAAAGTGCCTTAAATGGGCACTTTTTGGTATTGCAAACGTTACAGTTTCGTGCTATAATATAAATAATGTTGTGGCGTCTAACCTGGGCGTCGCGAACAGACCGTAAACCAACGATCCAGCACAGCTGGACGGATGGAAGGAGAGCGGCTATGGCAACTATGGTGTTGCTCGACAACAATGGCGAGAAAGTACGGACTCTCGGGTCGATCATCAATCCGAACCCGGATCTGGTCATCCCGCAGGGGTGGATGCTCAGTTGGGAAAATCAGTTCATGGAGGTCCTCGCAAAGGACCACCTGAACAACGCCGTACTAACGCATGGGAAGGCTCTCGTTCTGGTCACCGCTATGATGAGTACGGTTGTGGTCCGGATTGAGAGCCCGAACGTGAAGGACCTGGTCGAGGCGATCGACCTCGTGACCCGGTACCTTGGCGGCGAGGTTGCCACCTTCAGCCCCAACGCCGCCAACAATTCGTTCATTGGCGGTATCAAGAATGACCTCATCTTCCTTTGGGGGAAGACGACTCAGGCCATTCGCTCGCTACGGCAGCGGATTGGTTTCAAGATCGCACGCTAAGCGTGCATGCCTCGCATCGAGACAGGGGACCTCAATCCTTGTCTAGTGCGAGGCCCTTTGTTTTTATTCGTACCGAATTTATTTTAGGAACCAAGCCTTAACGACTTCTTCAGATGGTTTGTTGCGGAAGCCGGCCGATATCGATATCAGGGGCCTTACTTCTGGATCGAGAGCATCATCCCAGGCGAAATTACCGACGTTAATCCTGACGATATTCGTTGCATCTCGGACCACCGAAAAGAAGGAATTAAAAGCTTTGGCTTGCTCGTTGTAATCACTTTCAAGGGCTCTGATCGATGGGTTTTTGGAATCGAGATATTCGACTGGGCCAGCAAAAGTGCCGTCTGTATAGCTGGATGGTGCGAAGAATAGAGATACCTTTATTCCCTTCGCAATGGCCTTTCGGTTAACATCTTCGATCATTCTTCCCATCGCCGCATCGAATGATTCTTCTCCGTCTATTTTGTACTTGCCAGGTATAGCGTATATTTTTATCTCAATCACGTCGGCTTCCTTGTAATAATCATATTTTGTCCAATCTTCCTTTCCGTTTTTGCCGTCGATAAACCCGTATATATTCAGATCAGTCATTATCTCTCCTTTAAAATTCTCCTTGACCTTAGATATGAGTTTTTTCCATAATCTATTCGCAAGCTCCTCGTGTCTAGTAAACGTTGGGTCCTGGAACATGGGCGATATGGACATAATATCGACTCCAGCTTCCTGGTACATCTTACCCTTCTCTGATAATCGCGATTCCCATTTTTCGAAGTAATTGGAAATCCATTCTTCCGTATGTGAACTGTTGAAGTCTTCGTAATCTTTCGCGACGTCTGTGGTAATATCTCCTTTTATCCCAGACAATATGAATTTCCCGATATTCACGAAGGCCAGATTTCTTTTTATGCCAAGTTTCATCCCGCGTGAATGGGCGGCTTCTACGAGCTTCTCCAGATCCTCGGAGTTTATTGATTCGTCACGCATATCGTTCCAGAATGTTTCGTCAGCTAACTGATATGAAGTACTTTTATAGTCTGTCTCGTCGTCATATAGAGCCCTGTCAAAATCGTGTATGAATATCTCTTTGGCGCCAAGAGTTCTTACTCGTTCGAATGAACTCTCAATATTGGCCTGCGTCGTTTCGAACATTCCCATATTGTAGTTTCGGCCCCATGTGTCGTACATATTAACCGCTTTTATTTGAGGCAGAGGGGATGGAGAAACCGATACTTCATATTTGTGTACTATAAATTCTCCACGGCACCAGGGAGGAGTCGGCCATGGTCCGACAGGTGGGCAGATATTGGAAGCGAACATCGCGCCGATTAGTAGAAGAAGGATCGCCGCGATGATCGCAAGATAGATAAAAGTTTTTCTCATATATTAATTATTTTATTGGAACACTAGTATATTTAATCATTAAAAGGAGTGCGGAGCAACGAGAATGAAAAAGACATCCAGTATCATTTATATCTATTGGCAGTAATTTTTTGCTGAGATTATCGATTAAACTGAATTTATTGAATGCGTGGACGTTTAAAATGGATTGTGATTAAATTTAAAAATGGTTATAGATATAGAATTAACCTTGAACAGGTTTGGATTCGGTAAAATCGACGCGAATAAATTTCAGCTGTTTTGCTTCAGGTTTTCTAGGTGGGAGATCCCTGGCAAGTATTCTATTTCCTTCGAGATAAATTGGCGAGTTAAAGAATAAGCTCCCGCCTTAATGCGTCTGGATTTAAGACCTTGACAGCCTAACGAAACTGATGTATTTCTTGAATAAGCACATTTACAAAGGAGCTGGCACATGGCGAATTGGTGGGAATCAGAACCAGAAAAAACTCAAGAACAAAAAGACTATGAGGCGGGTCAAAAAGAGGGATCGCAATGTAATTCGATGGGCGCAGCATTTAGGCACGATGTTCTTGTGGGCTTCCACAGTGAGGCATTCGAGAGAGGGTTTGATAATGGTTATGCTAACCAGCCGGAGCCTCCCAGAGAAGAGCCCGATGTGGATGAAGGATCAAGCTCAGACGATGATGACTATGGTAGCTATAGTTATTCGTCTTCTTCCAGTAGCACAAACATCTCTTCTCCGCCCGGAGACTCACCTAGCAATGCTATAGGGCGGGTTATCTTGGGTAGTATTATTGTTGTCTTGGTGATGTTCTGTACTCTAATTATGGGGCCAAATCATCAACATGTAGCGAATGATGATACTCAACCATCATATCGCGAGGCAATCATAAATGAACCGACGCATGTATCACCATCGGAAGATGGACCTCGCAAGACTATCCCAAAAAGCGTTGAAGACATTAATCGTATCGACAAGAGCCTCGGTGATAATAATGAAGATAAAAATCTTGACGCCGTATTCGACACATCCATTGTCCATTCCATAGATGTGGAGCTCGAAAGAGACTATTTTGCTTCTCATTGGGGCACAGTAGACACAAGATCGGCCAAGAAACATTTCAGGATATCAAAGTCTTTTTCTCGGAAGGTCCTAGTAAGTGGACATCTAGCTTCTAGCGAGGCGTTTACTGCTCCCGAATGGAAGTTAGATCTGGAAGAGTGTAATGCTCTCAACGATCCAGAAGGAGATAGGGAGGTTGAGATGATATTTTTTCAGATAAATCCTGACGATATTCTGGTGGGCGAGGAGATGAATAAGGCTTACGATGAACTAGGGTTAAGAGCAGATCCCTATGCACTAGCCGCCGTAAATCATAAAGATAAAACATTCTCGCGCCGCTATCCGAATATGACATTTTGGAGTATTCCGCAAGATTCCAAAGACTATCAGGTTTTAATGTTCAGAGAGATCAAATCCGAAGATACGCTTAATATATATTGCGGCCATGTTCCTTTCTCGTGGCACTATATGGCATTTGGTGTTAATTGGTGGTATGCCGGAATCAGGAAATAACAATCTGTCCAGAATATGGACTTGATGGCCAACAATGGCCATCTTTTTTTATAATTCTATAGTGAAGTCCAACGATAGTTTTAGAGAGCAATCTTTTAATTATTTTATAAAAATGACAGAATAGGAGTAAATGCAAAATATAATTATATGGATAACAAACATCATTCTCATTATTTTCTACTTTTAGCGCTCGCGACATCGATTATCGTCTTGTATTTTGTAGCTAAGCCATTTTTAAGTCCATTGATATTGGCTGCTGTATTCGCGTTTCTCTTCCAGGTGATCTACAAAAAGTTTTTAGGTATTTTCATAAATCGAGAGAGCTTGGCGGCATTTCTCACAACTCTCGTCGCTATTATTCTGATCTTATTACCGATCGTGCTTTTGGGAACTCAGATCTTCAAAGAATCTAGCCAGCTGTATCAATCCCTCGTGCATAGCGGTGGAGGAAATTTTGTTGATTCGATGGAAAATATATTAAACCAAGCCCGCACTATTCTCCCGATTCCTGCAGATTTTGAATTCAACTTTGATCAATATGCTAGGCAGGGGCTAGACGTGCTGATTAGAAACTTTGGCGCAGTGTTTTCAAGTTTTGCCAAGATATTACTCAATACGTTCGTATTCCTTATTGCTTTTTATTTCTTTCTCAAAGACGGCGATAGACTAAAAAATTATCTCATTGCGCTGAGTCCCCTCAACGATACGGATGATGATTTCATTGTGTCACGCTTGAAGGTGGCCGTGTCCGCGGCTATGAAAGGAAACTTAGCTATTGGGCTCGTTCAAGGAGCTTTAACCGGTATTGGTTTTGCAATCTTCGGCGTGCCTAATCCCGCGCTTTGGGGAGGCGTTGCCGTTGTGGCTGCTTTTCTTCCTGGTATTGGAACGGCGCTGGTCATTACTCCGGCGATCATCTTTTTGTTTCTTACCAATAGCACATTTGGTGGAGTTGGGCTCCTGGTGTGGGGGATGATAGCAGTTGGCCTTATCGATAACCTCTTGGGCCCCAAGCTTGTTGGCCGTGGTATGCAGCTACATTCGCTTGCGGTATTCATCTCCGTCTTGGGTGGACTGGCTTTCTTTGGTCCGTTGGGATTCCTTTTGGGGCCACTTGCTATGAGTGTTTGCATGGCCTTGATTGATATATACGTCTTACTTAAGGTGCGAGAGAATAAGATTATGAGTTAGTCTTATTGGTCATATAAATCTTTTAAAAATCGTATAATAAATTTATGAAAAACATATTTATGAAAATATTTGCCGGTGTCTCTTATGTCGCCATGGTAGTGGTGAATTTTTTGGCTAATAGTTTGCCCATTAATAATCGTTCCACCGGAGAGATATCGAATGCCTATCCTAACCTATTTGCACCAGCGGGCGTGACTTTTTCTATCTGGGGCTTGATTTATCTTCTACTGGCTGGCTATGTGATTTATCAATTTACAAAAAGCGGTCAGCAAAGAGAGGGGATTTTCAGAAAGATCAACCCACTTTTTATCGCCACCTCTCTTGCTAACATGACGTGGATATTTGCTTGGCACTATGACTATATCGGCCTCTCAGTTTTTATAATGGCGATATTACTCGTTCTTCTTATTAAGATCGCAGATGTTCTTCGCGCGGAGCGATTTACTTCGTCGGAGAAGTTTTTTATTTGGGCGCCATTTAGCGTGTACTTTGGCTGGATTACCGTGGCAGCGATTGCTAATATAACGGTATTTTTGATCAGTATTGGTTGGAAGGGATTTGGAGTTGCTGACTTTGTCTGGACTAGCATTATTTTAATCGTCGGCGCGCTCATTGGTATCTTGCGCATGCGCAAAGATAAAAATATTGCCTATGGTCTAGTGCTGATCTGGGCGTATTTGGGGATTCTTTTGAAGCACCTATCGGCCGACGGTTTTAATGGGCAATATCCCAGCATCATTGTCGCAGTAATTATATGCCTAGTTATGTTTATATTTTTTGTGGGGAGGATATCTTATGGCAAGCAGTATTAACTATTTCGATTGCAATTGTAGCTCTTATTATTGTCGGCGGAAGAGGGCAGGATTTTATTGATAGTATCCATTCTGCTTATAACGGCGAATATCTTCTTATGTCTCTCGTCATTGCGATGCCCCTTTAATCCTGGACGGATTTTTGCTATGGTACTCATGCCTATGAATAGTCTTACAGACGAACAATTAGTCCAGAAATACCTCGGGAAAGACGATAAAGCCCTAGAGGGGCTTATTAAGCGATATCTGCCCATTATTTTTGGTTTTGTTAAAAGATATACCGGTAATCAAGATACTGCCTCTGACGTTGCACAGGAAGTTTTCGTTAAAGTCTGGAAAAATCTTAAAAATTTTGATCAGTCTAAAAGTTTTCGAACTTGGATATTCACCATTGCAAAACGAACGGCCATTGATGAGCTAAGAAAAAAGAATGCTTTGCCTTTCTCTGTTTTGAAGGAAAACGGATTCCCCGAATCTATAGTTGATGAATCTCCGTCAATTCCGGATCAGATATTTGCCCAAGAACAATCTAGGAAGCTCTCAGCGGCCTTGGCTAGGCTACCAGTAGGCTATAATTCCGTAATCAATCTATATTCTAATAACGGTCTAAATTTTAGGGAGATTGCCATTTTACTCAATGAACCGCTGAATACCGTAAAGAGTAGATATAGGCGAGGCCTAGCTTTGTTAAGGAAGCTACTCTAGATATACAAATGATTTCAGGGCACAAAGGATGCACCAAAGTGCATCCTTTGTGCGTATTAGTATGTATGCGAGATCAAAAAGATAATCAACGATTTGAGGATATGCCCTCGGTTAGACTTCCTCGAAGCTTATTCTCGCGCATCATAAAAAGATTGGGCTTGGAGAAAGAGCTTATTCTGGCGAAGAGATATCTGGGTTTTTTTGTAGTCCTACTCATGATCTTTTTGTTCTTGTCGATCTTTGCCTTTATCGGAATAAAACATGTCTTATCAGAATCTAACCTAGAATTTTTCATCTCTCTTATATTCTCTGATCCTGGCGTAGTGATTAAATATTGGGACAGTTTTGCTTTTGCGGCCTTTGAGTCGATGCCTGGCATCACGGCCACGGCACTACTTCTTTCAGTAGCTTTTCTAGCCCTTTTTATCAGACTCGCTGCTCTTGCTTTTGAAAAACTTTTTACGGTTATTAAATTAATTAATAAACAGAAACATGGACACAAATAGTTCGGATTTATCCACTACGAGTAAAATATTGGACTTTATTAAGTCAAAAAAAATAGTTGTTGTTATCGTAGCCCTTTTTGGTTTTGCCATGCTCTTGGGGACATTTAGCGTCGGAGTCGCAGTCGGATATCGTAAGGCTAAGTTCTCGTATGCCTGGGGAGAAAATTATCATCGAAATTTTGCCGGACCAAGGGATGGATTCATGGGAGAATTTAACCAAGAATTGAATGGCGGCGATTTCATCGGTGGGCATGGTACTTTTGGGCAGATAATCAACATGGCTGGTTCTGAGCTGGTAGTCCGAGGCAAGGACAATGTTGAGAAAATTATAGTTATTAACGCGAATACTGATATTAGACGCTTCAAAGATGCGATTCAAATGAAAGATCTCACAATTGACGAATCGATTGTAGTGATTGGAGAACCTAACGACAAAGGCCAGACCGTGGCTAAATTCATTAGAATTATGCCTGCTTCCCCGACAGACCGGCCATTGCCTGCTTCGCCAGGGCTTCAGCGAGGCGAGCCGTCTCCTCGTTTACCACGAAGATAAAAATATATGAATAAAATATTACAAATAATTTTAAAACGGAAGATATTATTGGGCATGGGGTTTTTAGTCATCGCTCTTGGCTCGTATTTCTTTTTTCGAGGAGACGCCACGATAGAAACTAAATATGTATTAGCGGCCGTCGAAAAAGGAACCATCGTTGCCTCTATCACTGGCAGTGGTCAGATCTCTGCCCTGCAGCAAGTGGATGTTAAGCCAAAGGTTTCGGGTAGTATAACTTATGTTGGGGTTAAGGCCGGACAGCAAGTTTACGCGGGTCAAGCCTTAGCTTACTTAGACTCGCAAGATGCTCAGCGGTCGGTGCGTGATGCTCAGATTAGCCTCGAGAGCGCCCAAATATCTTTGGAGAAAATGCGTCGTAGTCAGGAGACGAGCGGGGAGACTACGACAGATAATCTAGCTCAGTCATACAAGGACGGATATAGCAAGGTCTCGGATGCATTTTTAAATCTACCAAATTTAGTTGAATTAGCGCGAGGCGTCCTTTATGACAACAATGTCGAAGCTGGTGGTTGTGGCAATGTTTGCGAGTATGGCAACTTAGCTTATCAAGACTTTAGAGAGGAATTTAAATCTATAACCTCTCGAGCTGAATACGATTATAAAATCGCTAAAGACGCCTATGATCCTAATTTCAAGACTTATAGAGATGTAAGATTAGATGCTTCGCCGGAAGAAATAACGTCAATTATAGAAACGACAGAAAATACGGTTGAACTTTTAGCCCAAGCCATTAAAAGCGAGCAGAACATGCTAGATGCTCTAGTGAGCAATATTAACGACGAAGCATCGAAGCAAGGCCATAAAGGACAGATACGACAACAATTAGTTACCTTCCAAAATAGTATTGGAAGCGGAGTGAGTAATTTAAATAGCATTCTTTCAAGTCTAGGTAACGCTAGGCGGTCAATCGAATCAGCCCAAAGATCTCTTGAAGATTCGGCGCTTTCTAATCCAATAGACATAAGAAGTCAGGAGAATACAGTTGCGCAGAGACAAGCGGCATTGCAGGATGCGAAGAGTAACCTAGCAGACTATGCAGTTCGTGCGCCATTTGCTGGAATCGTGGCCAAATCAGATATTGAAATTGGAGATTCGGCATCGAGTGGTACGATAATAGCGACATTGCTGACCAAACAAACCATTGCTCAAATATCGTTGAACGAAGTTGATATTTCTCAAGTCGAAGTTGGACAAAAGGCTACACTTACTTTTGACGCAGTAGAAGATTTAGCTCTCACGGGAAAAGTATTAGAAGTTGATTCCCTAGGAACGGTTAGCCAGGGTGTGGTTAGTTATAATGTTAAAATCGGATTTGATACTCAAGATGAGCGAATTAAATCTGGCATGAGTGTTTCTGCCGCTATTATCACTGATTCTAAGCAAGACGTTTTGGTGGTGCCTAACTCAGCCATCAAATCTGCTAGTAGTGGAAGTTACATAGAAATACCAGGAGACAAATTGGATGCCGAATCGGCGGCTAGTCTTTTAAATAGTACTGGCATTTCTCTATCTTCTGCCATACAAAGGCAGACGATTGAAACGGGATTATCTAATGACGCTATTACCGAAGTCACGAGTGGTCTTAATGAGGGAGATCTTGTTATAGTTCGAACCATCGCCGCCTCAACTCAAACTACGACAAGTCAGGGCCAAAACAGTCTATTCCCGGTAGGCGGAAGTGCTACTGGCGGCGGAGGAGGCAACAGGACGCAGATGCGCTAATAATAACTTGTGACGAGTCTATCAAGCCATGATCAAGTGTAATAATATATTCAAGATATATAAAAGCGGAGATATAGAAACTAGTGCTCTTAAGGGAGTTAGTTTTGAAATTACTGATGGTGAATTTGTAGCTATTATGGGTCCATCAGGATCTGGGAAATCAACATTGATGCATATCATCGGAGCCCTGGATATCCCCACAAGCGGCGAATATATTCTCGATGGACATGATGTCTCTAATTTGACTGACGACGAATTGGCTGATACCAGAAAAGATAAATTGGGATTTGTTTTCCAGGCATTTAACTTATTGCCAAGAGCTACTGTGCTTAGGAACGTAATATTGCCTTTGGTATATGCCGGAGTTCCCAAAGAAGAGCGTGAGCTAAAAGCTCGACGGGCTCTTATTAATGCCGGGATGGATGAATCTCACTTCCATCATAGGTCAAATCAGCTCTCGGGAGGGCAGATTCAACGTGTTGCTATAGCTCGAGCCTTGGTTAATGATCCCTCTTTAATTCTCGCAGATGAACCCACCGGTAATTTGGATACAAAAACAGGAGAAATAGTTTTGAATACTTTCCAGGCTCTTAACGAAAAGCAAAATAGAACTATCGTTCTCATCACTCATGAGCGAGAGGTGGCCGAACATGCTGATAGAATTATAACCATCAAAGACGGACTAATCGTGGAGGATAAGATAAATAAAAATAAGCGTCACGCAAATCTATCATGATCATTTCTGATTTATTCGAAGAAACATATTCAGCCTTGCTAGCGAATAAGGCCAGATCTGGTCTTACGGTTCTTGGCATTGTCATCGGTATCGGTTCAGTTATCGCTATGATCTCAATTGGGCAAGGAGCCAAGGGGACTATTGAATCGAGCATCCAAAACTTGGGATCTAATTTGGTTATCGTAATGCCCGGTGCTCAGCGAGGCGTTGGCATTCAGGTCAATGCCGGTCGTGGTAGCGCTCAGACATTAACTCAAGATGACGCTGATGCACTTAAGGAGCAAGTAGTTTTAGCGAATGATGTCGCCCCAGAACTTTCTAGTCGGTATCAGATAACGGCTAAGGGAACTAATACCAATACTCAAGTAGTTGGAACGGTGCCGAGTTATTTAACAGTCAGAAATGTTGAGCTTGAAGATGGTTCATTTATCAGTGAGCAGAATCTCAGAAGTTTATCCAAAGTAGTAGTATTGGGGCCAACGGTAAGAGATGATCTTTTCGGTGAAGGAGTAAGTCCCATCGGCCAATCAATCCGTATCCGTTCTGTTCAGTTCAAAGTTATTGGAGTGATGAAAGCTAAAGGGGGAAGTGGATTTAATAATCCCGACAATACGATGTATATACCCCTTTCTACCGCGCAAAAGTTTTTGGCTGGAAATGCATCGGTAAGTCAAATAAGCGTCCAGGCTGTTGATCAGAACTCTATGGCGGAATTACAAGCCCAGATTACTGCCCTACTACTCGATAGGCACAATATCTCAGATCCGGCCCTTGCTGACTTTAGTACACTTAATCAGGCAGATATTGTAGCGACGGCATCTTCGGTTACCGATACCTTTACTATTCTTCTTGCCGCAGTCGCGGGCATATCCTTAGTTGTCGGGGGAATTGGCATTATGAATATGATGTTGACCACGGTTACGGAGAGAACGAGAGAGATAGGGTTAAGAAAGGCTATCGGCGCCAAGAGAAAAGATATTAATTTACAATTTTTAGCCGAAGCCGTACTGCTTACCTTTTCTGGAGGAGCGCTAGGAATAATATTCGGATGGGTCGTCAGTCTGCTAGTCTCAAGATTTGGTGGCATAGCGACATCGATTTCAATATCTTCAATTTTATTAGCATTCGGCGTCTCAGCCGCTATTGGGATTGTATTTGGCTACTACCCGGCTTCTCGGGCGGCTAAATTAAATCCCATAGAGGCGCTACGTTTCGAATAACAAAAATACCATGAAGAAACTTTTATTAGTGGCGATAGTAGTCGCAGTGATAGTTGGAGGTGGAGCGTTTTATGGAGGCATGAAATATGCTCAGGCTGGAAAAGGGAATTTTGCTAACTTAACTTCGGAACAGCGTCAACAATTCGCGGATAATGCTGGAGCTGGTCTTAGAAATGGTCCGAGCAGAGGTAGTATGGGCGCAGGAGTTATCTCGGGAGAGATCATCTCAAAAGACGACAAGAGTGTAACTGTTAAAATGAGAGATGGTGGTTCAAAGATTGTGTTCTATTCCGGCTCGACAGAGATTGGAAAGTTTACCAAGGGCGTTGTCTCCGACTTGAGCATCGGAGAAACCGTAACAACTAATGGTACTGCGAATTCTGATGGAAGCCTGACAGCTCAATCAATCCAAATCAGACCTTTGCTACCAAGTCCAACGCCATCCAATTAATAGCAAGCCCAAGTTGCACATATCGATTGCCGAGCGCTCCCTTACTCTTTAGTCAATCTGACATGAATATGATAAAATTTTCGTATGAATAAAACTAGGATAACTTATTCTATTCTTGCAATATTGTTTGGCGTATTCATGGTTGTGTACGGTGGATACGACGATAGTCCAGGAGCGCAAGGACTCGGACTGATAGCGGCTATTGTTGGTATCGTGGGCATTATAAAGAGCAAAAAGAGAATCTCTAGCCAAAATAATTGATTACATATTATTCTATGTATAAAAAAATATTAATATTAGGCGTGTTTCTTGCTGCGGGGGTATTAATTCTCGTCTTTACAGCTAAAGACAATACAAATAAGAGCTCTACGGTAAGCCCGACTGCTAGTCCATCCATCACTCCAAAATCTCAAGATACATCTTCTGGGCATACTCTTTTAGATGTTGCTAGTCATAATGGCAGACCAAGCTGCTGGAGCGTGGTTAATGGAAAGATTTATGACCTTACTTCGTGGATTGATAAACATCCCGGTGGCTCTGATCGCATTCTTAAGATATGTGGGACTGATGGCTCGGCCAATTTTAACAATCAGCATGGAGGTAAGCAGAAACCGGCTGATCAATTAGTTAATTTCTATGTTGGAGATTTGTCGGTGCGATAGACCATGGAGTGCCCGATATACGTGTTGATCTTATGCAACACTAATTAAGGCTCGATTTTTCCTCTTTTCAACCCGCAAAATAGGGGAGGAACGTTCATTTCTCCTTGCTAAAACAGTAAGATTGATGGCCTAGACAGGTCTAAGCTGTTGCGATTGACGAAACCGCCTGTTTATGCTATAATTAATACAACAGTGATGGTAGGGACCTTCACAACAGAATACGTTAGATTTGGTGCTTTTTTTCTTGTATCCATAAGGAGCTTGAGGATGAAGAAGATCGACAGGACTGCCGAATTCCCTCAGTTGAGGGACGGCGAAGTGTATGCGGACTGGACGGGAGCGGCGCTTCCACCGGTATCGCTCATCAGCAAGTTCGCGACGTTTCTGACGTCGCATCTGCTGGGTAACCCACACTCATCGCACCGGGCATCGCAGACCGCCTCCGACATGGTGACGGCGACGCGAGCGAGAATTCTGTCGTATCTCAACGCTTCCAGCGATGAATACGATGTGGTCTTTACCCCGAACGCGACCGGTGCGATCCGTATCCTCGAACACTTCGTGTTCCGGGGCGGTGAGCTTCTGCTCACCGCGGACAACCATAACTCGGTCAACGGCTTGCGGGAAACCGCAAAACGTGACGGAGGGGTGGTGCGCTACGCGCCCATCAATGGCAATCTCGGGATCGACGTAGATGGGTTGGTCCGACTGCTCGACTACCCGCGTACGGAAGGTGGGAACAAGCTCTTCGCCTACCCGGCGAAGAGCAATTACTCGGGGGTGTGTCATCCGCTCGAGCTAGTCGGGATGGCGCAGGAACGCGGGTGGTACGTCCTTCTGGACGCCGCCGCGTACAACGCGAACTGCCGTCTCGATCTGAGCGCGGTCAAGCCGGACTTCGTTCCGGTGTCGTTCTACAAGATGTTCGGGTTCCCAACGGGTGTCGGTTGCCTGATCATCAAGAAGACGGCCTACGCAGCGCTGGCCAAGAAGTGGTTCGCCGGCGGCTCGATCCGACTGGTGTCGGTCGCCACCGACTACTTTACCCATGATCGTGGGGCGTCGAAGTACGAGGACGGAACCATCAACTTCCAGATGATCCCGGCGATCATGGAAGGGCTCGAGTTCCTCGAGGAGTTTGGGGATCGGAATCGGCACGCCATCGCGTTGGCTACCCAGCTCCGTGACGAGCTCAAGGGCTTGGCAGTGGGAGACGCCTTGTTCGTCATTCACAGCCCGCGTGGTACGGACACCGTGGCTTGCGCCGTTCGCAAAGACGGCGAATACTTGTCAGTGAGAAGGTTTGAAGAGTTCGCCTCTGAGCGTGGAGTTCACGTCCGGGCGGGCGACTTCTGCAACCCCGGGGCTAACGAGCAGGTGTATGGCTTCGTGGTCGACCCAAACGAGCCGCAATTCGATGCGGCTCCCAACGGGAGCATCAGAATTTCATTTGGCTACGCCAACGTGGCGAGCGATGTTTCACGGATTCTCGAGGTGGCAAGGGAGTACTTGGACCACATCCAGTAGGAGAGGTGACACATGAGCCAGGATCAGTCGAAGGTTGACTCGCGTATCAAGGTCGGCTCGATCGTGAGTCGCCGTGGGCAGGAATACAGGGTGACAGAGTTCACCCACGGCTGCTGCGGCGGCGACGAACAGGTTCGGGTCAGGGATGGCAACGGCTTTTCGGCCGGGCCGTTCTACACCGACAACGTCAAGTTCGTTCGATAGTCGTCTACGCGACGGCTATCAGCCCCCGGGGGGTTCTACCCCCGGGGTTTTTGTTTACTAAATAAATTGCCCAACGAGCGATCATATAAAAATATCTGGATTAATATCCGCGTATTTAGGAAGGAATAAAAAGATGATCCATGAGTGGATCATCTTTTTATTCCTGGGGAACTATAAACGAGTCTTTGTCTTATTGCGGCATCTGCATGTATTGTGGCTCGCCGATTCTAACTGAGGCGTTGAACAATCCATACTGAGCTTTTGCTTGGGCGTTTGCATTCAAGTTATAATAAACTTCTTGAATGGCATTTCTAGCCTGAACTGGTCCGATGGTACGATTTTGTAGAGCTTGAGAGGATAAAGTTCCAGTCCAAGCTGAGATTGTCGATAATGAAGAGTCTACCATTAAGAGGTATTTTTGTTTATCGGCATCCGAGAGACCATTCGGATTTCTTTGAGCTTCTTCAAGGGCTTTAACTGCGTTGAATACTCCGGTATAAGCCAAATGTTCAGGAGAGTTTGATATCGTCGCCAACACTTCGCTCAAAGGCTTCCCTGCGTGGAAAGATGCACCTGAATCTAGGGGTCGATGGAATATCGCTCCATATAGACTTGTCAGTAGCGATGTGTCGACAGTGCAAGTTGCGTTAGCCGAGGCTACTTGAGTATGATTACTAACGAACATCCCTCCGAGTAGTCCTAGGCCGATCATTAGGAAAGAGACAATAAATATGTTGTGTTTTGATATTTGCATTCAGTTGTTAAAATAAGTACTAAGTAATCACGAGTTTTGATGAAACTAGTAAATTATCGGTGCTTAAATTAAGTTAATTATTCTACCGCGGGCTACGACCTGGGTAGCGAGTTAAAAAATACTACCCATTTTGATCCCGATCACTTTTGATGCCGTACAAAGCATCTATACATTGCAATTGATCGCTGATGCGGATAGCTAGTAGGCTTTAGAATCTACTTTGAGAGGATGAGGGCTATCTTTATGGTGGCATCCATGGTCTTGGCAGAATTATTCCAATCTGCCGCTGCTTGCTTGAGCGTATCAAAAGAATAAATCATACCATTGCCTTGAGTGGTGCCTGGATCATTTACTATGAATCCAGAGGCATTGTAGCCGCGCACCACGATCATGTGGTAAAAAGGCCCTGAGTCCGTGTAGATCGGCAATAATCGGGCATTTATTGGCAGGAGAACGACATGGCCTCTGCTCAGCTCTTTCTTTAAATCCTTTTCGGTGTAATCTCTTATTTGCTTAACGGTTATGTCAAATACTTTTTCAGCCATTCGAGAAGTGGTGTAAGCGCCAGTGTCGGCGTTGTAGCCAATATTGTTTGCCTCCCATTTTCTTAGTTTGGCTATATATTCTTGGGCTAGGGCTACTGTTAACTCATTATCTCTGTTGCCTTCGAAATAGGCGTGAGCCATGGCGATGCTTGTCTCTTCGCAATCTTCGTTACGGTCCCATCTCCCCGTCGGAGCTTGATCAGTAAAGGGTACGGCCAGAACGAGGGTCTCGGGTAGTGGCCAGTTAGTCATTACGATGATCAGTCCGATAAGGCCCAGTCCGAGCAGGCTCATCGTGCGTCTGTGCGTCGAAAAAATATTTTGCATATTGGTGGATTATTTTGAAACAACGATCATGACGGATTTGCTTTCGTCGATTGTGTCGATGGCATGATCCCAATCAGCCGTGGCATTGTTAATGGTCGAGAATGAATATAGATAATTCTCGCCGTTTCTTGTGCCAGAATCATTGGTGATAATTTTTGTGGCTGTATAGCCGCGAATTACTAACATATGATAAATTGGCCCCGGTTGCTTATAGTTCGGATTATTGAGTTTGCGGCCATTAACCGGAATTATAAGTACTTTACCTGCTAGTAGGGCCGATTTAATATCGTTTTCGGTAAAGTTTTTTACTAGGTTAGTTTTAAGGCCGTATACCGATTCAATCATTTCTGCAGTTTCTACTGCGTCAGTATCTAAATAGTAGCCGAAATTCGTATCCTGCCACTTAGTCAATTTGGTAATTTCTATTTCCACCTCGGCGGCCGGAATTTTTTCTCTTGTGTCGCCGGCAAAGTATGCCCCGGCCATTATGGCGCTAGCTTCTTCGCAGGCTTCATTGTGAAGTTGGTCCCAATTGCCGATCGGCGCCTGGGGCGTGAAGGGAACAGCGAGAGAAAAACTCAGAGGAGTTTCTGAGGGTTTACTTGCCGATGGACTTGGGCTTGGTGAAACTAATGTGCCGGTCGGCGTAGGTGAGATACTGGGACTTGGGGTCTGTGTTGGTTGTGGATTTTTACCATATCCAAACAGTACAATCCCGACTATTGCAACGACAAGAATTACGCCGATTATATTGATTGATTTGTTGATGGTCATTTCTCAGTATTTATTTTTTTAGATTATACATTCAATAGTAAGCCGATACAAAATTTAAGTTATTACAGTCTAAATGATTGTTCGGGCCGTTGTAACCTATTTGGTCTTGAGGCGGCACCATTTGTAATAAGAGTAATGAAACGTTGATGAATATGATAGACAAACACTATAATCCCATACACTCAAGTACCAACTTCGGGTATACTAGTTTACATTTTTGGCGACCAATCTTAAAAGCGGCTGGAATTGTTATTTTTCTTGGGGTAGTTATCTTATTGTTGGTTGGTGGTGTGATATTCGGGGCGTCTCAATTTGTGACAATTTTTTCGAGTTCCACCGAAGCTGCAGACCAGACTAGATTAGCCCAGGCAGGCTTAGAGACTATGAAGAAAATGGTGGGTGACCAGGAAGCTTGGTCAGCGGCAATCAAAAGCGAGTATGATGGTATTTTTACTAATCAATCCGTAGACAAGCGTGGGCTTAGCTGGTTTGATGGCTATATAACTGAAGCAGACCATTCTATCGATTAAACCGGCTATGATGTACAAATTAAATCAGCCTCCAGTGGGGGGCTGATTTAATCAAGTAAAGGCCCATCACTTATGCTGGATCATATAGTAATTTGAGCTTCGCCAGTCCACGATGTAGTTGTACGGCAATGGTATTTTTTGATTGTCCGGTGACGAGTGAGATTTCTTCGAGCGATAAGTCTTGGCTATATTTCATACGCATCACCTCTTGGTATTTTTTAGGAAGTCGCTGTATCAATATAAGCGCTTTCTTGCCGTCGAGCATATCTATAAGGCGTCCAGAGTTATCATTCCCAGGTTCGAACCCTTTCTCTAGCAGGGCATCAAGTGAGGTTGTCTTTCGTTTCCTATATTCGTCGACGATAAGATTGTTGAGAACATGATAGAGAAAGGCTTTCATAATTTCGATCTTTCCGCCCTTGACTATATAACTCCAAGTTTTAATGAATGTATTCTGGACTAAATCTTCGCTAGTCATGCGGTTACGTATCTTAAAAAAGGCATACGAGCGAAGCTTTTTTTCGTAATCTCCGTGAACTATAGTAAATGCCACCTTTTGTTGTATTTCTTGAGTGGTTTCGTCCATGTTTATGAATAAAGCGGCCAAATTGCACATTATCGTGCGAGGAGTGATAGTGTAGATCAATTGTGACCCCTTTTTTGCACAATAGCCAGCTGTAATAATTTTGATCATTGGCAGGCTTCATTATTATGAAACCAATAAAAAACAAGAATAGTATAGGAATCGAGGCCATAGGCCCTGATTTTGTGAAGCGTTTATGGGAGGAAAGTTGGACATACATCAGAACGGTAGTCGATGTGGTTCGAGAACCGGTCCTGATTCTTAACAAAGACCTTCGAGTGATGGCGGCTAATGATTCCTTCTATAGACTTTTCCAAGTCGAGTCAAAAGATACCGAAGGAAAGGTTGTCTATGAACTCGGAAATGGTCAATGGAATATTCCATCGCTTCGGAAACTCCTCGAAGATATATTGCCCAGAAATTCATTTTTCAAAGGCTTCGAGGTTGCTCACGAGTTTCCTGTTATAGGCCGTAAGGTCATGATTTTAAATGCTAGACAGATCCATCCCAAAGAGGAGATGACTTCAAAATTATTTCCACCGATTATACTTCTGGCCATGGAAGATGTTACAGACATGATGCTTGTCGCCGAGACTCTCGCTAGTCATGCTAATCAAGTCGAATCCAAGTTCGCGGAGCGTGCGCATAAATTGGAGGTTAACATTGAGAAGCTGGAGCAAGAGATTGTAAAACTTAAGAAAATATCATAATCGTCTAGGTAAAATAAAAAATAATTAATAAAAACATATGGGAATTATATTATGGATCATATTCGGCGCATTAGTTGGCTGGGTGGCTTCTATGATAATGAAGACCGACGCTGAGCAGGGAGCATTGTTAAATATAGCAGTGGGTATCGTCGGAGCAGTTATAGGTGGTTGGTTGATGAGCGTTATCGGAGCAAGTGGTGTTGGGGGATTTAATCTATACAGTTTTGTGGTGGCATTGATTGGTGCGTGTGTATTAATCGCAATAGTGAAAGCATTACGTCGCTAAAAAATATTAACAACATAACATTAAAAATATGGACTCATACAATTCTCCAACTACGAAGCCGTTATTTAGAGGCGCTCAGGTCGTGTGGTACATTTTATCGATTTTAGAGGTGCTGCTTGCTTTTCGTCTTATATTAAAATTGATGGCAGCAAATCCTGGCGCGGGCTTTACGAATCTTATCTATTCTGTGACTTGGCCATTTATCGCACCTTTTCTAGCGGTGTTTCCAAAGACTGTTGTAGAAAGTAGCGTCTTCGAATGGACTACTCTTCTCGCTATGTTTGTATATTGGATGATAGCCATGGCAATCATTAGATTATTTCTAATGAGCAAGACCGTATCAACTCCAGAAGCAGCAGCCAAGCTTAACGAAAAATAATATCATGAAAATATTTGGAAAAATTTTGATGGTCGCGCTGGTAGTTTCTTTTGTCCTTGACGTGTCTGGGGCTAGTCTAGCTGCGACTACGATAAATCTTGGCGCGGCTGGTAATTTTGCAGTACTCGGAAGTTCAACGATTACCAATATCGGGTCTACTGTTGTAAACGGAGACCTAGGATTGAATCCTGGTGCTTCGGTTACGGGATTTCCGCCTGGAGTAGTCAATGGTACGCAGCACATAACTGATGGCGTGGCTGCTCAGGCGCAGATAGACCTAGTTACGGCTTATAATTTGGCTAGCACGCAAGCTGGTGCCGTAATAATATCTGGCGATCTGGGTGGATTGACCCTGACGCCGGGAGTATATAATTCTGCGACATCAATCGGCCTTACTGGCGGATTAACCCTAGATGGTCAGGGGAACCAAAATGCAGTGTTTATTTTTCAGATTGGCTCTACGCTAACTACAGCATCGGGAAGTACGATAAATCTTATAAATGGCGCTCAAGCTTGTAACGTTTTTTGGCAAGTTGGTTCTTCTGCTACACTAGGAACAAATTCAAGCTTTTCCGGGACTATCTTGGCATTCGCGTCTGTCACGGCGACTACTGGTGCGTCAATCAACGGCAGGGTGTTGGCACGGAATGGCGCGGTAACTCTCGACACAAGCCCGATCACTAGGCCAGTATGTATAGTAGCGACACCAACGCCAACTTCTTCGTCAACGCCGATACCAACGGTATCGCCTACAATAACACCAACTCCAACACCTTCGCCAACACCGACAGCGTCGCCTACGGTAACTCCGGCTCCTACGGTTACCCCAACTCCAACACCGAAGTTGCCAAATACGGGTTTCGGCCCAAATTAAGTAAATCTTCTCTGGTAGTGTCAGGCGTGAATTTAATTATATAAATATTTGTATACACGAATTATAAGATGGTGGTTATCGGGTATAGTTTTACTTGGACTTCCGGCCATATTTTTTATATATAGTTTGGCATATCCCGGGTTAAATCAAAAAGGCGATAGAATTGGGATCCCAGTACGGATTAAAATCGTAAGCATTGGTGTTGATGCGGTGATTGAGCAGGTGGCGATAACAGATGATGGGCTCATGGATGTTCCAAAGTTCCCGGTAAATACTGGATGGTATAGTTTGGGCCCTCGTCCAGGAGAAAGCGGCAGTGCGGTGATTGATGGTCATGTCGACGATGAACGTGGCGATAAGGCAGTATTCTCAGATTTACATAATCTAAGACCGGGAGATAAGATTGAGGTTCAAGACGATAGGGGCTTGCTAGTGTCATTTATAGTGCGCGAAAGTCGTCGATATGATCCAGATGCAGACTCTTCTGAAATATTTATATCCAATGATGAAAGATCGCACCTAAATCTAATTACCTGTGAAGGTACTTGGGACGAAGCATCTAAAAGCTATTCCCAACGATTAGTGGTATTTACCGACAGAGAGATGTGAGCCAAGATTTAATCCCAGGGATTCCCATGGCACATAATCTGTGTTATAATAAGAGTCAAAATGAGAATAGCTACCAACGTAACTAGAGAATATCTTGGAGGTATAACTCGGTCAAACATCAATTTTTTAGATTCAATCCACGGAGAAGGAGATGGTGTAATTGGCCTTGAGTTAAATGCAAAAAGATACGTACTTGAGCCTACGATGTTTCGACATCTTTCTTTGGATTGGTTTGCGCATCACATTATAAACATTCACGACATCTCGATATATAAAGCTATATATAGCTCTAAATCTCTGGGAGACCTCGAGAAAAAGTATAGGGCTATCATAAATATAATTAAAGATATTCTGGCCAAGGATAAGCCAGATGTCGTATTTTTGAATGGGACATATTATGTACCATGGCTGATTTCCATAGCCGCCCACGAGTTAAAAATACCAATAGTGTTGCGGTATGCGGGAGTATATACAAAAGAGACAGAGCATCTCAAGCCGAAGCTTAGGAAGTTTTTCAATCAGATAGAGAAATCATTTAGAAAGAGGGTGAGCCGCTTCGTTTTCCCGTCGCGTTTATGCAAGGACCTTGTTGAGAAAGAAATATATAAAGGAGAGATTGAGAATGCCTTTATAATTCCCAACTCATTTAACGTGAAAGAGGACTATACGATTTTTAGGACGACCGAAAGGAGGATCGCTGCCATTGGTAGGTGGGATAGCATAAAGAATTTTAAAGCCTTTTTTGATATTCACAAGGCATTACAAAAAGATGGTTGGAGGCACGAGGCATCGTTTGTAACTAGCGACTCAAAAATAATGGGGATGCCGAAGAGCATAAATAGACTCGCCTCGATGACTCATGAAGAGTTGTTGAATTTCTATTCTGCCCAGGGACTAATTATCTGCCCTTCTATATTTGAGACATTTGGTAACGTCCCGATGGAGGCGGTCTGCATGGGGATACCCGTCCTTGTAAGCGAGAACATGGGATGTGCCGAAATATTAAAAATAGCCGGTCTGGAGAATATGGTGATTTCTTTTAAAGATATGAAGGAGGTTACGAAGAGAGTTAAACTACTTTGTGGACAGCAAATAATGCCTAAGCAGATAAATAATGTTCGAAAGATTCTCAATTCTAAGTTAATAAATGCTGAAATAGTAGCGATTCTTAGGGATGCCATTAGTCATAAGTAGGTCTCAATATTTTCAAATTAACGGGCTAAGCTTAGGTATTAAAAAAAGCCATTTAAAAATGGCTTTTGGCGTTTTTATATTAGAAATATTTGGGGGAAAGTGGTTAAATTGATGTATGGAAATCCAAAAGAAACGGCTGGAAGAAATACAGAAGGTACTTGTTCGGACATTCTTTATGAATTTGGTGGCCTGTTTAATCAAGATAGTTCTCGGATTTTATACTGGCATTTTAGCAATTGCAGCGGATGGATTTCATTCTCTTGGAGACTCGCTGTCTAATATAATTGGATTTTTGGGTATACGATTGGCGAAGAAGAAGCCCGACGATAAATACGCCTATGGTTATGACAAATTCGAATCCTTCGTAACGCTTTTAATTGTTTCGATAATATCTGTTACTTGCTATAAGATTTTCGAAGGTGGCATTCATCGTCTGATGCATCCGCAGGAGATTCAGGTCAATCCATTTATGATGATAATCGTTGTGGCTTCTATAGGTATAAACATTATCACTATTTGGTATGAAGGTGGGGCCGGCAGAAGTTTAAAAAGTGAGTTCTTGATCGCAGATTCTAATGAAACCAAGAGCGATCTGTGGGTTTCGAGTCTAGTCGTTGCTGGCGTTCTGATAATTAGCAGGATCGGATGGAATTGGCTAGATGGGGCACTATCATTACTAGTCGGCCTGTTTGTGCTGAGGGTTATATGGGAAATAATCGTGTCTACCGCTAAGACTTTGGCTGATGGCCAAGTCGTATCACCTTCTGCGGTAACTAAAATAGTTCTAGCCGTACCTGGCGTAGAATTTTGTCATGCGGTTCGTTCGAGGGGCAGGGAAGAAGCATTTTATTTAGATTTGCACTTGGGCACAAATAAGGATTTAACGATTGAGGAGGCCCACGATGATATTTGTCATCAGGCTAAAATTGCCCTACATAAGGCATTCCCAGGTCTCAAATCGGCAAATATTCATATCGAACCAGATAATGAAGATGGCAGAGGAAGAGCCAATAGTGTCTTTAGAAAACGCGACTCCTATAATCACGGCAAGGAGTTGCTGGCGAAATAACTTGTGGACGAAAATTTACGTTAGTGATTAAATATAATTATGAGTGAAAAAACACCGGATACATTTGAGCAAAAAGTTGAGCACATCCCTACGCCAGACGAGGTTAGTGAGATAATAAGGCAGATGGTAGGAGGGGAATTTCAGGAGACTAAGAGATGTTTAGACGCTAAGGGTAATTTGTATCGAATCGATGCGATTGCTCCAGGAACAAGAGAAGGCGAGTCTCTGGAGATATTTTATATAAGGAAAGGAGTTTATCCGAGCGGTGATCAAGCGGCAGAGACGGAAATTCATAGCGTCTATGTTGGAGATGATTATTGCGGACCGGCAGGCCCGCAAGCCTCATTAGCTGATGGTCAGTGGGTGCTGACTAGCTAACGAGAGGCATTACGCCCTCGAAAGCGTAACGATAGACTTGACGAATACCACGTAGGTGGTATTTTAGTTTAAGCTCATTATCGTGGAAGGCGAAGATTATGAAGACAATCGCAAATCCTTCTTTCGAGAAGACTTATGGCACATAAGCCAATTGCTCCTAGAGCCTCAAGGCGTGTAGGAAGTTTTTTGGTGATAATGATTACTAGAGCGATCAGCAGGTACATCGCTCAAGTGATTGAGGAAGAACCTCTAGTATTGAAAGTTGAAGAATCGGGGCCCTACTCTAGATTAAAAGGTGAAGACTTTGTAATAATGGAGAATGATTCTCTGCGAGCTCAAGGAGATGATGAGACTGCACAAGAACTTCTTCGAGAAGCGGTTCGACGTGGCAAACCGCTTCGTTCTGGCCTGAAAAGCCTAGGAGTTAAGAATGGAAAATTGCATGAGATTCTGCCAGTAGAGTAATCTCTTTTTTGTTGATGGGGTCCGTGCCCTGCATGCAAAAGGCTTTGCCTTTTGCATGCAGGGTCTTTTTGTTTCTATATTTGTGATAGAATTATGTACATACTGAGTAGTTAATATTTAATGAAAAACTGGCTAAGATCTAACTCGCTAGGCATTCTATTAATTATTGTGGCCGTTGCCATTTTAGTTGGCATAGTTTTTTTGGCAACCAGTCGAAATTTATCTGCTGTGATTTTTTAATCGCCAACGGTTGCCAATAATTTAAAAAAACGGTAGACTGTTGATATTATGGCAAAACGAAAAGGAGCATTGAGCAGTCTGAACAGGAAGTCGCATTCTCACAAGACTAAGAAACGTCTTGCGGCAAAAGCGCTTCTGTTAGCTAAGATAGCCGCTAAAAGACGGAAATAGACTTTAGCTTTTAAGTAAATAAAACGGCCTTTTAGGGCGTTTTATTGTTGATTTTGGTTCAAATAGTCAAGACAATTGACAAAATAAGATAAATGGAGCATTATTGATATACAAAGAGACGTGGTCGGGTTTCTAAAAAAATAAAAAGAGTTATACAATTTAAAAAAATGACTGGAACAATTAAGACACTTACGGAAAAAGGTTTTGGATTTATCTCTCGCGAAGGTGAAACGAAAGATCTTTTCTTTCACTCTAACGATTTGGTAGGCGTAACCTATGCCGAGCTGAGACTTGGCGATAGCGTCACCTTTGATGTCGTTGATGGCGACAAGGGACCTAGCGCTAAGAATGTAGCAAAGGCTCAGTAAACCGATTTAAAAAACCAGCCCCCCAGTCGGGGGCTGGTTTTTTATTATCTAAAATTCGTCGAGATAGTAGTATCTATACAAGATTAGTGGAGCCGTCGGATATGACGGCTTTTATGTTTAGGTGAGCCTTATTGATTCTTCTCGTGATAGTATTAGGATATATCTAGATAATTGGCATGGAGACTGGCATGGCCTTAGCACCTTTCATGGTGATCACATTCCTAGTTTGCTTAGTAGTCGCGTATCTATATATGACGATTAAGTGTTTTGCTCAAAAGAGATATAGTTCGGCGGCGAATCTAATATTGCGCATGTTTGCGAACATTACGTGTGAGCCTTGTAGGGAGAGTTGCGATAATCATAAAAAACTTATCGCTCGAGCCATATTGTTCTCATTGCTTATGGCTATTGTCCTCACTCTTACTGTTTATCTTGCCATCACCTATTCTGCTCGCTAACCACCTTGCCTAGGTGGTTTTATGTTTAACTGGTAGTATGTCGCAGTTTATGGCCAGATTTTTTATTTCATTGCGAGCCGCTTGTAATATAGAAATAACGTGGTATAATGCGGCCGTGATTCGTGTTGGTTCGTAAGCAACTTGGGTGACTACTACCAGAGGCCAGATGCCTAAAAAGTAGTGGAGGAATTATGGAAAGACTAAAACGGTTGATGGCCGAAGCCGAGGCTCTCATCATCGGGTCCGATGATGAGCCGAATAGCGGCAAGAATTTCGATGACGTGGTCATCGGTGTCTTGCCGGATGGGCTGAAGAGGCTCGGTGTCCTCATCGGGCGCAAGTACGACCAGATCAAGGCGATGGTCAGGGAGGGTATCCACCTGTGTGACGCCGACGAGGGCCTTGAGCCCCACGAACACACGTCGGAACACAAGGAGTTCCACGCGAAGGTCCGCGCCGCCGAGGCGGAGCTGAAGTTCGTCAAGGATCTCTTCTGGGGTCTGGTGAAGATCGAATTCCCGGACGCCAACGACAAGGGAGAGCTGCTCGTTTGCATCGGCTTCGAGTTGGTGGCGAGGAAGAGCGAACCGAAACTCGACGGTTTGCGCCAGACACTGAATGCCATGGGCGTCGACTTCAAGGTTGTGCGTGCGTCTGTGGGCGACACGCCTCAGATCTTGGTGCCTGGATCCAAGGCCCGCAACTAGTCAGCGCGGGGTCTATTCAATCCCATGGTAGACGAAGCTTCGAGCTCCGTCTACCATGGGATTTTTACTTTTTAGGCTCATTTATGGACACGTATTGTAAAATGTGGGCTATTAGTGTAGTCTATGGCTATATAAATTAAACAAAAACATGAAAAACACAGCAGTATTCCTATTAATCTTGGTCGTTATTACAGGAGGAATCTTTAGTAATTCGTTAATCGCCAGCGCTTCGGTGCCAACATTATCAATCAATCCGACTGGTAGCGGCGACTCGGTTCAAATAAGTGTGTATGGTGATGCTAATTCAAGCGTGGTTTTGTATTATCAGCAATCAGGCTACTACAGTGTCCAATCTCAATATATTGGATCGACCAATTACAGTGGCTATCTATCGACTACTATTAATAAATCGACATACAATATAAATTCTGGAAGTTCGGTTTACGTCGTAGTTAATAATCAGCAATCTTCAAGTGCTAATTGGCCATATTCATATGGCTATAATTATGGCGGGACGCCATCTGTCAGTCAGACGAGCATCTCTTTAACTATCGGGCAATCTACTAACGTGACAGTCTCTGGCGGATCTGCGCCTTATAGTATGTACCCTGGTTCGCCAAATTTGTATCAGGCTTCAATAAGCGGGAATACGCTTACTCTTGTGGGGCAGAATACGGGCTCAGATACGCTCAGAATTTGTTCTTCGGGAAGCACGACTAGCTGTGCCAATCTTTACATAAACATAAATACCAGTGGTACTGGTTATAATAGCCAGGTGTCATTGGGACAAAATAGCGTTTCTATTAATTCTGGAAGCAGTGCCACGATAAGCATTTATGGTAGCGGAAGCTATTATATATCGAGTAACTCTAATCCTAATATTGCCACTGCCACGATAAGCGGGAATATTATGACCGTTTATGGTGTTAGCTACGGTAGTGATAATATCACTGTCTGCCAGAGTGGTGGCCAGTGCGCAGTCTTATACGTATCAGTTGGATATGGGAATAACAACAATTACTCATCCGTATCTTTCAGCCAGGTGAATCCAGTTCTATCGATTGGACAAGTTATGAATGTGTCAGTCTATGGAGGGGATACTACTAATTACAATGTTGCTTATAATTCTAATACGAGCGTAGTGCAATCTAGCTTGAGCGGAGGAGCCTTGACGATAACCGGTTTGACCAATGGATCTAGTGCTATCGTTGTCTGTTCGTCGGCCCGTAGCTGTGCGGCAATATCTGTGACCGTTGGCTCTGGTAGCGTATTGGGAGCTCAGAATAACTGGACATATTGTGCCGCTGAGAATGGTTATTGTAATTTTTATGGAACTCAGTTAGTTAGGTACGGAGCGAATGGGGTTTATTATTATAGAACTTTATCTGGCGGTGTCACCTGTACTAACGCCGTATTCGGAGATCCGATATTCGGCGTTGCTAAGCAATGTAGCTATGGTGGGAGTAGATAGGCTTGCCATGACTAATTAAGACAAACAAAAATACCACCGAGGTGGTATTTTTGTTTGTCTTAATATTATTTGGAAATAACGATAATTACTGGTAAATTAGTTATATAGATTAATATCTTTACGTGAAAATCGAAGACAAAATCGAAGCCCTAGAAGAAGAGCTTAAGCGTCTAACTAAGCTGGTCTATCACGATGAGCTGACTGGCATATTAAATCGGAGGGGGTTCTCAAAAGAGGCCGAGGAGCAATTTAAAAGTATTTCTCTTGGCGATACATTAGTCGAAAGGAGAACGCATAATCAGATTCCGTATGCGGTTATATTTATTGATCTGGATGATTTTAAGAAAATTAATGATACATATGGCCACGCAATCGGTGATATTGCATTGAAGACCGTATCTAGTGTACTTGCCGAACAGTTACGCGGTGGTGACGTGTTTGGTAGGTGGGGAGGAGAGGAGTTTGTCGTCGGCTTGTTGGGTGCAAGCGCTGAACTAGCTAGGCATGTTGCTGAGAAATTGCGAGTTGCGATTGAACGATGCGTCATAAAAACAGAAGAGGGGCACTCGATCAATTTAAGTGCCAGTTTCGGCGTGAAAGAGCACGATAATGAGAAAAGTGTTTCGGAGATGCTCGATAGTGCGGACGATGCCATGTACGAAGCTAAGAAAAATGGCAAAAACCGAGTAGTGGTCTATAAAAAATAATTTAGCTTATATACGGAATAAAAAACACCCGAAAGGGTGTTATAGCCATTTTCTCATTCTCGTACATAATACTTTTGCAAGAACTACGAATCCGGCAATGGGTAGGAATATTACGTATACGGCGCCTAGCAAAGGTGCAGAAAATAACGTCTCAATGAGGCTGAGTCTAAAAAAGATCTGCTTGGGTTCTCCTTCGATGATAGAACCATCTTCAAGAGGAATAAGTTCCCATTTTTTTACGTTAAGATAGTAGCTTCGCTTAGCAAGCTCGCCACCATGATAGATTCTCATGTACTCCTCCGATGTGAATGTTCTGCCTATACTTTATATCTTATTTTCGAGTATGTAAATTGACTGTGCTGAGTTCGCGTTTATTGACGAGGGCTGTAGTTATGGTACTTTTTTACATAGACACTTAACAATGCTAGGAGTAGTTATGGATAGCCGCAAAGTCGAAAGACGACCTACGCCTATATATGGATTTGGTGTCTTTGCCATTGAAGATATCGAGCCCGGTGAAGTTATAGGGGAATTTCTTGCCGAAATTAGATGGTCAGAAAATGCCGCATCGTTACCAGTGGATGATTTTTTTTCTGGCAGACATGCTATACAGTTTAGGAAGCATTGGTGGCGAGATGGGCGAGTCGATGGTATCGCCAGATACATAGCTCATTCTTGTAACCCAAATTGCGGTATAGTCGATTTGTTCAAAGTAGTTTCAATGAAAAGAATAAAAGCCGGAGAAGAAGTCACTTGGGATTATGCCATGACCGAAGAAGAGCATCCACCATTTGAGTGCAAGTGCGGAAGCTCTAATTGTCGCGGAGTAGTATGCGGCTTCCGCCCGATGACATTGGAACAAAAAGAGGATTTTGTTTCTAGGTGCGGTGGGATGATATCCGATTGGCTACTAACAGAGTATAACCTATAAGGGTAGAGCCACTATGTGGCTCTTTTAATTACTTGTACATGGTGGCATTAACCACGGCCATGGTCTCGTCGGCATTTGACCTGGCGATAGCATTCCCTTTCTCTAAAATACTTTCTATATAATCCGGATTCTCGGTTATCTTCTTTCTATTTGTCTGGAATGTGGCTAGAAAAGAATTTACAATATCAGAGAAGGCGTCTTTGAATTCACCCATGACTTTCTCGCCTTTTAAATGACGTCCAATAATAATATCTATTTTTTTGTGCTCGTTCTCATCGGAAGATAGCTCTTTTGCCAAGAATATATGATTTTTAAGGGCATTGCTCATTTGACCTTCAAAAGCCGTTTCGGCTTTTTTAATTTTCTGGATTACTTCGTCTGGTGAGTCGGTTAAAAATATTGCTGTTTCTGGCGAAGTTTTACTCATTTTCCCGTCTCCCTTGAGGGATAAGATCCTAAGTGATTCGACTTGATGAGCTTTGGGTAAGGAAAATACTTCGCCGTAGTTTTTATTGAATCTACGGGCGAGTTCTCTAGTGACTTCTATGTGTGACAATTGATCTTCGCCGACAGGAATTTCTTTAGCTCGATTTATTAAAATGTCCGCGGCCATAAGCACGGGGTATAGCAAGAGTAGGGCATTGGCATTTTCTGGTTGGAGAGTGCTTTTTAGTTTCTCCTTAAGCGTGGGCACTCTTAATAATTCTGCCACTGATATTAATCTCGAGAGAATCAGAGTTAATGAGCTGACTTGATTTGCAATGGCCGACTGTATGTATATAGTAGTTGTGTCTGGGTCTAAGCCTAGAGCGATATAATCGGCTACTACCTCATTGGTGTATTTCTTAACAAGTGCTGGTTCATTGTCGGTGAGGGCATGTATATCGGCGACAAAAACTAGAGGTCTGTAGCCTTGAGATTGGAGCTTAACGATAGGTTTAACGGCACCTAGATAGTTTGCAACTGTTAAATTACCTGTTGGCCTGATTCCTGTAAATATATCTACTTTATATTCTGGTTTACTCATAATACGTTAAATGTTACCACTAAATACTTGTCGGGTCTATGTATAAAATATTAGGAAGTTAAAAATTGTGATAATATTGATTTAGATCTCCTTGCAAGGTGTCATCATGATCCGTTTTGATAAAACTGGCAGAACGGTGACGATATATCAAGACGATGAATACATTGGGTGTATCCCGCACTTAAACAAGAATCTTGTAATTGGTGGCGTGACTATAAGTCCAGCCGATCTCCGCTTGGTTACTAGGCGACTGGCTTTCGAGCGAGGAGAGGTCATTTGCGATTGCTGTGGTGAAATAGCAAAATTTGCCGAACATAGGCCAGCGCATGATGCTTATGATTGTGCCGCATGCGAGAATAGAATTTTGGTTAAGAGAGAGTGGGCAACCGGCTAATGCCGGTTTTATTTACACGTCCACGACGTTCTGATATAAGGGTAGTAGATCATTAACAGACGGAACGGATGGGTGTGACCATGAACGCTTCGACACGAAGCGCCGTGATTAGTCTTGACCAGGGAATAGGTGGCACTTTGGGGATAAAGACTTTCTTTTCCGATCATGGCTTACGAAGAGCCTGGGAAAGATCGTCGATAATAACCATTCCAGAGATGATTAGAATATTAGATACTGGCCTTTACGTGCCAGTGGGTTACGAAGATGGAACCAAGAAAGAGCATCGCCTTTTTTATAGCATAGATGACCGGTTCCACTTGGTGGCCGTTCAAGATAGGATCAATCATGAGGTGATTACAATCCTTGGACCTCGGTTTAGATTTAGAATAACCGATGAAGCTATGCGCGCAGCTATGCAGATGATCGAGCGGAGCCCAATAGAAATATCTAAAGCAGAGCGATACGGTAATTACTATGTGACTTGTAGGGCGTATAGTAACGAATTTAGACAAGAGATCAATCACAAATTGTTAGCTTGTTCGATAGCTGATTACGGTAATATAAAATCGTTGATGAACAGCCGAATGTTTAAAGATGATCTCGTGACAGCACTTAAGAAGAAGAATCTGCAGAGACTGATAAAGGTAATATATATAAGTAAGACTAGATCGGGCAAGCCTCGTCCGTATACGCTAAATGAAGTGTTTGGCTCCAATAGTTAACCCGCCTATTCTGGCGGATTTTAGTTGCTCAAATCGTAAGTTTGATAATATAATGTAAATCTCATGCCTAGCCTGAACGATGCGAAAAAACGATTAAGGGTCAAAGCGGACCCGATTAAGGCAAAAATATTGCAAGGGTTTTTCAAGACAGCTAAGGGTGAATATGGTTATGGTGATTTATTTCTGGGTGTTACTGTGCCGGAAATAAGAAAAATCGCCGTGGCCAGCGAGGGACTTAGTCTGCCCAGCATAGAGAGACTGCTACATTCTAAAATTCATGAAGAAAGGCTTCTAGCCTTGTTGATTTTGGTTAATGCCTACGGATTGGCTGATAATTCTGGCAAGCATACGATATGTAAATTTTATATTTCGAACCGTCGATCTATCAATAATTGGGATCTAGTAGATCTGTCGGCTCCTAAAATTGTCGGAGATTATCTGTTGGGTAGAAATAAAAAAGCCTTACATAGGCTAGCTATTTCCGAGAACTTATGGGATCGACGAATTTCTATAATCTCTACTTATTCTTTTATTAGAAAAAATAAATTCTCAGAAACCCTAAAGATAGCTAGGATTTTATTAGGCGATGATCACGATCTTATTCATAAGGCCGTGGGTTGGATGCTACGCGAAGTTGGGAATAGATCGAGGTCGACCGAAGAACTATTTTTAAAAAAACACTATAAGCAAATGCCAAGAACGATGCTGCGCTATGCCATTGAGAAGTTTCCAGAGAAGTTGAGGATAAAATATTTGGCTAGATAGCCAGGGCTTTCTCTTGGGATTTTTGATAGGGCATTAAAGTAGTGTAGAATTAGAGAGTGGAGAGAAGAAATCTCGAAAAATATGATCCGGTAAAACCGGAAGATCTACGTAAGCGGGAACTTTTTGATTTACTGGCGGATGCTCAGAAGAAGGCTGAGTTAGAAAAAATAATGGCCAGAGCGCAAATGGAAAATTGCGATTCTTTTCATACTCTAGCCGCTAGAGAAGATAACCAGGAGAAGAAGGAGGCCCTGCTATTGGCAATAAAAGTGTCTGAAAGAGTTAAGGAGCTGGGCGGCGTGGCTATGGTGGCCGGCGGCTATGCCCGCGATGCGGTTATGGCTAAGCTGGGGATGGGTAGACCATCGAAAGATATCGACTTAGAAATATATGGTGTTGAATTGGCCGTACTTGAATCTGAGCTCTCCAATCTTGGCGTAGTGAATAAAGTTGGTCAGTCGTTCGGAGTTTTGAAAATAGGAGAATTAGATATAGCTATCCCTAGGCGCGATTCAAAAACTGGGGATGGGCACAGAGGTTTTGATGTTGAGGGGGATCCAAATATGTTAATGGTAGATGCCGCGCGCAGGCGAGACTTTACAATAAACGCCATGCTGCTTAATCCGTTGACTGGCGAAGTAATTGATTATTATGGTGGGGTAGAGGATATAAAAGAAAAAACTATCAAGATTGTTGACCCCAAGACTTTTGCCGATGATCCGCTTAGGGTATTGAGGGCGGCGCAATTCGCTGGAAGATTTGGTTTTGGTATCGACCTCGAAACCGTAAAAATTTGTAGGGATATGAGCGTAGAGCAATTGCCCAAGGAAAGAGTCGGAGAGGAATGGATAAAATTATTATTAAAATCCGATAGGCCCAGTATCGGACTTGAGGCCATGAGATGGCTGGGAGTCATTGAAAAATTGCACCCCGAATTAGCCGCGTTAGTTGGTGTGCCGCAGAATCCTGAGTATCACCCTGAGGGCGACGTATGGAATCATGTGAAAATAGTATTAGATACTGCATCTGAAATATGTAGAAGAGAAGGCCTGGATCAGGTGGCTGCTAAGACTTTAATGCTGGCCGCCTTATGTCACGACTTGGGAAAACCAGAGAAAACGACGACTGATGAAAATGGTCGTATTATATCTCATGACCACGATGATGCCGGTGTTGAGCCTACCAAAAGCCTGCTAAGCAATTTCAATATTCCAAAAGATCTGATAACGAGAGTGGCCGCATTAGTTAAGAATCACATGAAGCCGTTAATGACGAGAGAAGTGACAGATCATGGCGTGCGACGCTTGGCCGATAAATTGTCTCCAGCGACTATAAAGGAGGCGGTATTATTAACTGAAGCCGATTTGATGGGGCTTAGTAGGTATCCTTTCCTCGGTCCTGAAATACTTGAGAAAGCCGATGAGCTTGCCATTAAAGAATCAAAGCCTCAATCAATTATATCTGGCAAGATGTTAATTGAGTTGGGCCTTAAGCCGGGTCCAGAGATGGGTCAAGTTTTGAAAAAGCTCTTTCAGCTGCAACTTGATGGTAAATTCGTGGATATAGAGGGAGGGATGAGATATGCTCATTTGGAAAAATTCATTACTGAATCGCTAGGAAAGAACATAGCGCCGGAATTGCTTCTGAATGGTGAGCAATTAACAAAAGAAGATATGGTCGGATACGTTGAACAGAGATTACTAGATGAAGGAACCCAAGATATGGGGACTTTAGTGATGACCATGATTCTAATGGGCAAAGAGTTACCGCTGATCTTAGAAAGGAATAAGAAGGCTATCTTAACGGCCCACAAGTACGGCCCGATATGGTTTTCACATTTAGATCGTGAATTTTACGAGACATCATGGAAGTCATTCTATGGTCAATTTGAGGCCGGAGGTGATACGACAATGGCGCCACTCAGAAAGTTGACGTATGATAAGCAACTTGATAGGGGACTAGAGTTAATCCTTCGTTCCGATTTAGAATCAATTGATATTTATAAAAAGAGTTTAGACACAAATCCAGTTGAGTCATCTGGCATCTTTGCTCTATACGAAACCGATGAGTACCCGTTTGAATTTGGCATGCTCTCCGGTTTCAGAATCATGATTCAATTTAATCCGACCAAAAAGCGGCTATCGGTTTCGGTACTGGATGAAAATACGGATAGAGTCGCCGATATCGATAGAGAGATACGAGACTTAATCCCAGACTTGGCCGAGGCCAGGAAGGTCGGCTACTTAACCATGGACTATAAAACAGATGGAACCTCTTTCAACATGGCTGACGCTAGAGAGATTTATGTAAAATTGTCGAATCATCTAAGGATTAACTAAATGGATATAAAAAAACTGTCTAAAATAACTAAGGAGATAAAATCAGCTTATGCCGAACTGAATCGAAAGAAGGGTAGGCCTGTTTTTAAAGTTAAAGATTATTCTGATGTTTTCGTTGGCGATGTCGGTGATCTGGTTAAATTTTTGGGTAGTTATTCAAGGCGACCGAGCAAGGAGATTCTCAAGAAGATAGAACATGAACTAGCCGATTGTCTTTGGTCTGTCCTGGTAATATCAGATGAGTTGGGAGTTGATATTGAGAAAGAGTTTCTGATTAACATGGAATATTTAAAACAGAAATATTTCGAGAAAAAGAGCAAATAATAGCGAGTAAAACGCCGCCCCGCTTAGCGGGGCGGCGTTTTACTATTCTCTCCAATTGTTCTATATTCTCCCCAGATCATTTACAAGTAGGAGCTTGCCATGCGTTATCTTAACGAATCAAACATTAGGCCCGTGGCTGATCTTCTTGGCGAGGTGGTCCAGGAAAAGGATCTGAATATCGGTATATATTTTTCTGGCGATGCTATGAGCTTTCGACGACTAGGCTGGTCCGTGGGTAATGTTGCTGCTTATGTTTCCGATGCGACTAAGGTTGGTTCCCGAGTGGCCATTATGTTGCCCAACTGTCCACAGTTTGTGATAGCTTACCTGGCGACATTATCGGCCGGGAGAACGGTTGTGCCTATCAATTTTATTACAATCAAGGAGCGTCTTGAGGCTCGGCAGAGCGTTAATGAAATAATGCCCACGGAAAAGATAGTCCATCAAATAATGGACTCTAGGCCAAGTTTAATTTTTGTAGCCGATTTTCTGTATCCAGTTTTAATGAAGATAAAGCCGAACTGGCCGATGACCATAGTCGTCGTCGATGTTATTGACGGAATCCCTGCGGCCTTACGGCCAGCTGCTAGACTTATTGCATGGAAAAATAATCGGCGAGCTAATATCTCTGGAATTTACGAAACCTTCACCGATATCGTTGAAGGTAACCATAAATATCCTCAGGTCAATTTTAACCCCGACGATGTCGCAATCATCCAGTATACGGGAGGAACTACCGGATTACAGAAGGGCGCAGTTCTTACTTACAGAAATATTCTATCGAATATGTGGCAAATGATGGAGATAATTAGTCCTTTCGTCAAAGAAGGTCAAGAAGTTATGCTGGGAACGCTACCGTTCTTTCATATCTATGGGCTAGCCGTCTGCATCAATGCTTGTCTCATCGGTCTGAAATCTCCGTTGGTAATCATTCCAACTATAAATCCTAAAGATATCGTTAAAAGAATTAAGTCGCACAGGATTACAATTTTCCCGAGCATAAACAGAGTCTTCAAAGATGTGGCCGCCTTAAATAATAAGTTCGATCTAGCTCATATGTTGGCATCTCTTAGGCTGTGCATTAGCGGTGCTGGGCCTATTGATGAATCTATTGTTCAAGATTTCCAACGTTTTACTAAGGTCAAGATCCTTCGTGCCTATGGTCTATCAGAAGCATCTCCGGCTGTTTCGGTTTGCTTGCCAGGAAGTATACAGCCAAACAATACGCGTGGAAGCATGATAGGTACCCTAGTCCCAGGCACTAAGGTGAAGATCATAGATTTTGACGATAAGGAGATTAATGATGGTGGAGTCGGCATCATTTGGGTCAATGGTCCTCAGGTTATGAAGGGCTATTGGGATAACGATAGCGAAACGGCGGGAGCTCTAGCAACTATTGATGACGAGATTTGGCTGAAGACTGGTGACCTGGGCTACGTATTAAATGGTCAGCTTTTCTTCGCCGGCCGACAGAAGCACATGGCCACCATAAACGCCGAGAACATATATCACTGCGACGTTGAGAGGTATATACAAGCATTAGACGGCATATATGGCGTAGCACTAGCGACTATCCCTGACAAAAAGTCTGGTGAAGCTATTGCGGCGGTAATCGCCTTCAAGGACGATCACCCAAAAGATAGCGGCGTTACTGAAAGAATAAAGACTCGACTTGCAGATATAGCCGTGAATAGATATCATATTCCGAAAGAGATTATTATTGTGACTCCGAAAGAATTTGATACCCTCAAGAATGAACTTGGTAAAGTGGACGAAGCCCACCTAAGCGGCTTCGTTGCTCGTCGTTTACGGATTCAAATGTCCTGACCGGCACGCTAGTGCCGGTTTTATTTTGTTCACAATCTATTATAATTATGCCAGCATCTTCAAAAGAGGCGATTTATATGAGGAACATGACTGTTGGTATTATGTTCTTTCTGGCGTTATCTCTGGGCGAGGTCACGTTAGCTCAAGAAAGTAGTCTTTCTATTAGAATAAAGTTGTCGGAGTTTAGGCTGGATGTATATGATGGCGATATCATAATTGCCAACTTCGATATAGCCACGCCAGCGGTTATGCCCAAGAACCTACCAGTAGAGGCGTTGATAAGAAATTTCGAAATGAATCCGCGCTGGTATCCAACAGAGTTGACTAGAGAGTATTATCTTAAAAGAAGGGGCATAGCCCTGCCCAAAGTATTAGAGTTTGGTGATCCAAGAAATGCTATGGGTCGGGCAATTATCAGGCTAGATTTTATCAAGCCCGGTGTGATGCCTAGCGCTGTTGCGATTCACGGTACGAATGATGAGAAATCTATCGGTACTTCGATTTCGAGGGGCTGCATAAGAATGCGCAATGTCGACGTAGAAGGATTGGTGAATCTAATAGGTCGAAATAAAGCGAGAGTTATCTTCGAAAAATAAAACCGGCTGACGCCGGTTTTTAATTTATTGAGGGCTGGGATTTGGTAAAGAGCCAGATTCGACCGTAACTATTGGAGGAGTGTAATAGAAGTATGACCTTATGCCACGGTAGAGGGCCTGGTAGTATCCTTGCCAGAAACAGAACATGACTACTATTAATGCGAAAGCTAGCCACCCTGATAATCTTTTGTTCTCGTCGGTCATCGCCTTATCCTTGCTTTTTTGTGAAGTATTCTTGGCTAAGTATCAATCTTTTATTTGTAAATTGCAAGTCCATCTGCTAAAATTAATGCTAGTAAATTAATCTAAAAAAGTATGGATGAAATAAATAATAATTTGCCAATTGGGAATGACAGCGGGGCGTCACTCAAGGATATTCCACCCAAGCCATTTTGGGATGGAATTAGCCCGAACACAATGATAATCTCCGGTGCGATTGTCATCGCTGGATTACTAATAGGTCTAGCAGTAATTTATTCGAATGGTGGATTCAAGGGGCTTCTTGACGATAGTGGCCAAGCTGCAGAATTGCCTTCGTCGGCTAGCTTAATTGATGATGACACTATACTTGGCGAAAAAAAGGCTAAACTAACGATTGTTGAGTTTAGTGATTTTCAGTGTCCTTATTGCAGAAAATTCTGGCAAGATACTCTTCCTCAGATTAAGAAAGAATATATAGACACTGGCAAAGTAAATTTCGTATACAGAGATTATCCATTATCTATACATCCTATGGCCAATCCGTCGGCCGAGGCAACTGAATGTGCCGATGAGCAGGGTAAGTATTGGCAGATGAACGATAAGATATTCGCGGAACAAGTCAAAAAAGGTGAAGGTACAGTTCAGTATACTCTTAATGAAATTAAGAAATGGGCTGGCGAGATAGGCTTAGATACTAAAACATTTAACTCGTGCTTAGATACGCGCAAATTCAAGAATGAAATTGCCAAAGACTTGAGTGACGGCACCGCTCAGGGGGTAGAAGGCACGCCAGCATTCTTCATAGGCTCGCAAGTAATGTCCGGAGCTTATCCATTCGCACAATTCAAGATGATCATCGATGAGGAATTGGCTAAAGTAAAGTAGCCGCTCCGCCTCAAGCCTACGACTCGACCGATAGTTGTCCGCCTCCTGCGGGCGTCCACTGTCTACACTCTCGGCCCTCGGAAGATCCTATCCTTTATTAACTCTGATAGAGAATAATGATTCAGCCCTCGGGCCTGCGAGAGTTCTCGCTGTAGGCTTGGGCCTTCGTTTAATTAACAATGCTAAGACTTGGGATGTGGATTTCGAGAGGCCCGCGCAGGCTCGACTACGCCGTCTCGGAGGGATGGTGCTTTAGCCCATCCTCCAAGTCTCTGTAGGGAGAGGGTGATTTTTCAACAGAAAAATACAGCCCGTACTCGAGAAAGCCATATTCCAAGTCGGTCAAGCATAACGACATGAGAGAGAAGGCTTTAAAATTGTTGAATGAGAAAATAGTGAATACTAACATGAAGAAGCACTCACTAGCCGTGGGTGCTATTATGTTTGCCTTAGCTGAACATTTCGGCGAGAATGAACAGGATTGGGAGGTGGCTGGAATATTGCACGATATTGATTACGAGGAGACAAATAAGGAATTGGATAAGCACTCAATCTTAGGATCTAAATATGTTGAGGAGGCGGGTTTTTCGAAAGAGATTGCTCGCGCAGTTTTAACTCATAATGTTATGCACGGTATCCCAGCCGAGACTAGATTCGAGAAAGCACTGGTGGCCGCGGATCCGATGTCGGGCCTTATCACTGCCGCGGCACTAGTCCTGCCATCTAAAAAATTGGCTGACGTCAAATCAGAGAGTATAGTCAATCGTTTCCATGAAAAGAGTTTTGCCAAGGGTGCGAATCGTGACTGTATTAGGGTTTGTGAGCAGATCGACTTATCGTTGGAAAAATTCGCAGAGATCTCCCTTGTAGCCATGCAATCTATCTCAGATCAGCTAGGTTTGTAGATGGATATCGAGGCATTTGCTATTTTGGCGAGAAGTATGTTATAATAGGTTTACAGTAGGTTTTCTCGATAGTCTCTCTAAGTTTCTTAGCGGGGGCGCGGGAGGTCGTCCTACAAATAAATAGATATATTTGCGCAAAGATGAGTGGCTAATTATATGCCACGCGTTGATCTCGCAGATAAAATATAAGTGGCTAAGAAATTATATATAGGGAATCTTTCCTATAACACCAACGATGCTCAGCTCAGAGACTTTTTTGCTCAGGCTGGTACCGTTGAATCAGCATCTGTCCTTATGGACAAGATGACTGGCCGATCCAGAGGTTTTGGATTCGTTGAGATGGCTAGTGACGAAGAGGCTGCCAAGGCTGTTGAGACTCTCAATGGCGTGGAACTCGACGGCAGAAAGCTTGTCGTAAACGAAGCTAGACCGATGACCGACAAACCCCCAAGGCGCAGTTTCGGTGGAGGCATGGGTGGCGGAAACCGAGGCGGTGGCAGAGGTTTTGGCGGAGGCAGAGACTACTAATCGTTGTCTTTAGAAACACCGGCCCGAAAGGGCCGGTGTTTTGTTTTTATAAACGAATCGCATATAATAGTCCCAGACCTTTGAAAGGGGTAAGGAAGTGGCAGACGTCACCGTTGTGGTTGGACCAATGCGATCTGGTAAGTCTGAAGAGATCATTGGCGAAGCCAATAAATATCTAATTGCTGGGATGAAAGTTCTCGTTGTTAAGCCCGCGATTGATAAGAGAACTACCGGCGCCATAGCCTCTAGAAAGTGGGATGGCGGGAAGCCCGTTTTAACGAAAGAATTGTCGGCCATGGAGGTAAAAGACGAGGAGCATTTGAGAAGCTTGATTAGAAGATATAATCCCGAGATTATAATCGCGGATGAATGCCAGTTTTTTGATAGTTGGTTTTATGATGTAATGCTCTATGCGGCTAAATATTTGGATATTCCGGTTTGGCTGTCGGGTCTGGACCTAGATGCTTGGAAAAGGCCATTCCTAATCATGCCTAACTTGCTAGCATTGGCAGACGTCGTGATTAAAAAGACCGCCGTTTGTTCGAAGTGTCGTCATCTCGGTGCACGCTTTACTCAAAAATTATCGGGGACATCTTCGCAAATTGAAGTTGGGGATGTTCAGTATGAGCCAAGGTGCGAGAAGTGCCACGTCTTGCCATCGGTATAGGTGCGCTAGAGACACCTATCCATTAGTCTCAACTCAAGAATGAATTGATTGAGTGTTAGGAAGTACCCAGTTGCGAAGCGCGATTGGGTACTTTTTTAATATGTAATATTATGTAGAATAGTCGTATGCAGTTATTCAAGTTTCCGAAAAACGATAAGAGATATCATTGGACTAATCACGTTATGCGCAAGATGCTTTATTATGGCTTAACGCCGGATAAGGTTAAGAGAATAATGCGCAATCCCAAAAGGAGCGAGAACGGCATTGCCGAAGACACGATTGCCGTGATGCAGCCATCGGGCAGTAAGACTAAGCCAACGGAGATCTGGGCCATGTATGCTAGTCGGCCAAAGTCTCAACAGAAAGTTATAATCACGGCTTGGCGTTATCCAGGCATAAGCCCAGTCCGAGATGAAATTCCCATCCCAAGTGATATACTTGAAGAATTAAGAGCTGAGGGAATAATATAATGAAAATTGGATGTCATGTATCAATCGCGGGAGGAATACAAAATGCGCCGAAGAGGGCGGCGGATTTGGGGTGCGAGATTCTCCAGTTATTTACGCGCTCACCGCAGGGCGGCGCGGCACCTGAGTTAACAGAAGAACTAATCTCGGAATTTAAATCTGAGACGAAGAAATGGAATCAAGAAAATTATTATATTCATACGCCATACTACATTAACTTTGCTTCAGTCAAGGAAAACGTTAGAAAAGCTTCTGTGCGTGTTGTTCGAGAGGAGCTTGAGAGAGGTTCTTTAATTGGTGCCAAATATGTAATGACTCATTTGGGTAGCGCTAAGGATTATAAAAACAAAGGAGAGGCTCTTGATGTAGTAGTCAAAAGTATCAAAGAGATTGTTGATGGCTACAGAGGGAAGACAGTTTTTTTACTTGAGATATCAGCCGGAGCGGGCGATACGATTGGTAGTACATTCGAAGATTTAGGATACATTCTCGATAATACGAGTGATAAGATTGGCATATGTCTTGATTCGGCTCACATGTTTGCATCGGGATACGATATCAAATCCAAAGATGGTTTTGAAGCGGTCATGGGGAAAATAAAAAATACAGTTGGCTTAGAGAAAATAAAATTAATCCATGCCAACGATTCGATGGTTGGCTTAGGCGAGAAAAAAGATCGTCATGAGCATATAGGTAAGGGCGAGATCGGGGAGGAGGGATTTGTAAGTTTGATGGCGCAATTTCCAGAAGTCGATATGATATTGGAGACCGATCATGATGGCGTCGAGGATGATATTAAAAAGCTGAAGAAGCTCAGAGGCTATTAGCGTGTTAAGAATATCAATTTTTCGAGTACGGGCTGTATTTCTCTACTGAGAAATCGCCCTCTCTCTACAGAGACTTGGAGGATGGGCTAAAGCACCATCCCTCCGAGACGGCGCCGTCGCGCCTGCGCGGGCCTCTCAAAATTAACATTCTTAACTGCTCATGTTACAATCACATTAGGTCGAGTTTTCATAATTAAAATAACAAAAATAAAAATACATGGATTTATTTGCTAATTTAATGGAAGCTGGCAAAGGAGTAGGATGGGAGAAGGGCGTAGGAGTCGCCTTCTTGCCGCTTATCGGTGTCATTTTCGTGATCGCAGTTGCGTGGTCACTGTTCTGGAAGGGTACGGCTCTTTGGAAAGCCGCTAGAGAACAGCACAAAGTTTGGTTCGTTGTGCTTCTCTTAGTCAACACTCTCGGCATCTTGGACATATTGTACATATACGTCTTTTCTAAGATGAAAAAGGTAGCTTAGTCTTTATATTAGAGCAGAATACCCTAAAGCCGCCTTCAAGGCGGCTTTAGGGTATTCTTGACGCATTAGCGAAAAAGTGTTAATTTGTTGTCGCAAATCGCTACTTGAAAATGAGGTGGCGCATGACAGAAGTCCTATCGGTAGTTGGCTCTATTTGGCAATGGTTGGCTCATGTGCCAGGAATTTGGAGCTCAATATTCTTTGGATTGGCCGGTTTCTCTATCGTGAATAGCATAGTCGGAGTTGCTAAAAGATCGGCTAGGATAATTACATTTGGTTTTTTTGATGACTATGACTATGATGATAGCTGGGTGGGATTCGTCGTTGTTTCGTTCTTCTATCTTATGGCTATGCTCCTGATTTCAGGTATTACGCAAGCGCCTCCATCGGGTAATTCCGCGGATATCGCTTTCCCAGGATTTGATCGTGACGTCGGATTCAAGATGATACTCAACGGTGCTTTGATTTATGCGTCGGGGTGGGCTGTCTATGGGCTTGGAAAGTTGGCAAAATTTTCAGTAAAATCAGTCTTTGGACAGATCAGGAGATTGCTCAGGTTTGTTCGACGAGATTTCACCGCCAACATCGCGAATTACAAGCAATACCGCGCCGAGGCTAAGAGCAAGAGAATGCACGAACCGAAAGAGGTTGTCAAAGTATGCCAGGACGCCTTAGATGAGGCGCTGGCAATTCTCAAAAAGCAAGACATCGATTCGTTTGATTTCAAATCTCGAATGACGAGCCTTCTCAATCTCCTGAAGGGGATGCTCGAAATCAGGGAGCTGATGGTTGCATTCGAGCAGAAGAACGGATCCAGCCACGAAGATCTTATCAGAAGCGCGGATGCGTTATATGCCGAGACGAACGTAAGGGAATACGCTGAGCCTTTGATTCAGGAATTGATCAATGAGTTCGGCGACCTCAAGAGTGCTAGAAAGAAAGTGGAGGCACAAATCGAGGCGATTGTTGCAGTGTTCAAAGTATTTCCGGCCTCTGCCATTATTGAGGCTGTCCATACGAGATTCAGTCAGATGGATCGAGAGGGGAAGATTCAGGACGAACTCGAGGTTCTCGTTGGTGGGGCGTCCGTTGAATCCCAGCTTCTGAAAGACGTCCAATCTGGGAAACTGAACGAAAGAGTTAGGCTGGCGGCGGCACAGAGATCGCAAGCCTCTGCGAAGTCAGCTTGACGTCTGCACTGATAAGTAATATAATATAGAGATAGTCAGTATGCGCATGAAGCGCGGAAAGAGAGGCCCTATGGCTCGCAAGCGTGATGTTCGTGTTCGGAAGCACCTTCATCGGATTTCCAGCGGCGACGGTCTGCGCGGCAACAGCTGGGCACGGCGGCAGGCGGCGCGGCGACACAATCGCCGCGGCAAGGGCGAGAAGAGCGGCTACACGATGTAGTCGTGGGTACCAGGTGAGACCCCCTCCTCGGGGTCTCACCTGGTCAGCCCCATCATTGGCGACACAAGTCCCGATGGTGGGGCTTTTATAATTAGCAAAAAGGCAGTATTTTGACGGCCCGGGTCGCCTTTACAAAATCCTCGGAATTTGGTATAATATAGATACAGGGTTAGTGTCGTTATCTGGTAACTCGATTCGCGCCCATGTGGCGCTAGGGAGACGAAACGATGAAGAGCAATAAGGGATTCACGGTGATCGAGTTGCTACTCGTCATCGCGATGATCGGCGTGGTCGCTGCTGCCTTGCTTTCGTATCGGTTGTATTCGGCGGGTGGGGTGAGCGAGCAGACTGTCGGTGACGAGGTCAGGTTCATCGACGAAGGCGATCAGTATGATTTCGAAGGCAAGGTCTTCGAAGTGATCCCTCTCGTCGGAGAACACAAGATCGTCGGACTGAAAGTCCGACGCGACAGGGATGGCTTCATGTTCGGGGCAGTTGGCGCTGTCGATGACGTGAGGGCGGGGGATGCGGTCTTCTGTCAGAACTTCGGTCAGGCGGATCGAATTGGTCGCGCAATTATTCGTGTCTGCCACAAGATCCCGGTCCAGTAGTTCGTTCCGCGGCTTTCAAGGAGAAGGATATGGCACATTCACTGGAGCCTCGACGTCCGATGATAGAAGCAATCGAGCTTCTGAGGGCAGAGGCTCGATTGCTTCTGCAGTGGGCTCGTGAGAGCGAAGATGGCGGATGGTCAACTTATCAAGTCGAACCGATGCGTCGGCGAGCAAGATTCTTGATCGGCAAAGCCGAAGAGCTGGCTCGAGTGAATATTCGTCTGAGTGGCGACTGATCGTCGAGAATCAGTCCAGCCTAGCCTCGGTACGAGAGAGCGTCCTGCTCGCATCTCGTGCCGGGGCGTTTTTTATTTTAATGAGACTAAGGTGAGGCTAATCATTTGCGAGACAATCCGGAGGCGTCTCGGAGGGATGGCGCTTTAGCCCATCCTCTAAGTCTCTGTAGCGGGCAGGTGTCCCACCTAGTGGGACGAGCGAGCCGAGGAAATTAGCAAGAAAATCTCGCTGGGATTTTCTCGCATGTCGAGCAGGTGATTAGCTAAGCCTAGCGAGCGTCTTGTCTTTAAATTCTGAGAACCTGCCCTTAGAAATTGATTTACGAATGTCTTCAAGAAGTTTATTGAAAAACCACATGTTATGCATCAGGCACCAGCGCTGGCCAACTGCATTTTTTTCGCGGACAGGGCTTTTGATTAATTCTCTAATCTGAGCTCGAGTAACTTTCGAGCAGGTAAAGCAGCCACAACCTTTTTCGATAATTTTTTTATCACCATTGTATTTGCCTTTGCGAATGTCGATATAGCCAGTTTTAATATAGAGCTTGCCGTGACGAGCTTCGCGGGTAGGAATGACGCAGTCGAAAGTATCGACGCCGTTTTCAACAGCTTCGAATATATCGGCGATTTTACCAACACCCAAGAGGTGTCTAGGTTTTTCTTCTGGCAAATAGGGGATAACCCATTTTAGTATTTCCGAGATCTGTTTTTTAGTGTATGAGCCACCGATGCCAAAACCCTCAAAGGGAAGGGAGCCAATATATTTGGCACTCTTCTGTCTAAGTTTTGGATAGATGCCACCCTGAACTATGCCGAATAGGGCTTGTTTGTTTTTTTTATCTTTTTGGTTCTTGGCATGTTCTTTCAGGCAGATATGGGCCCACTTGTTAGTTAGCTCAACCGCTTTCTTATTATAGGCGAAATTATCGTGTGGTGATGTGATATGGTCAAAGGCGAAGATGATATCCGCGCCGATCTTTCTTTGGAGATCCATCGAGAGTTTGGGGCCAAGGAATAATTTTTTATCGTTGTACCAAAAATAAACACCCTTCTCGGTGATTTTTATTTTTGTACGTTCATTGGACATGTCGGTTTTAATGTCGTCGGACATGAATTTACTAACCTTATTCTTATCACCGAAAGCTAGGGACAATACCTGGAAACCACCGCTATCGGTCATGATTGGCACTTGCCAGCTGGCAGATTGGCCGAAGGATTTGTGAATGAAACCTTCCTTAAGTTTATTCTTAGTCGCCTTTTCCCAAAGATGAAAAGTATTAGCAATGATAAGCTGAAGGTTGGTCGCCTTGAGATCTACAGGCTTTAGGTGGCGGAAACTGCCATAAGTGCCAACAAAAACATAAGACGGCGTATTAACTACGCCGTGAGGCGTAGTTAATACGCCTAGTCTAGCCTTGGTTTTATCGTCGGTCTTTATGACTTTAAACATGGCGCTTAGTATAGCTTATTTGCGAGTAAATCACCATATGATAATGCGTAATCTGATAATGTGGATAATTCTTTTCGTCTTGTGGTATAATGCATGGGTTCAATTAAATAAAAACAAATGGCGAAGATAAAAATATACTCGACACCGTCCTGCGCTTATTGTCATATGGCTAAGGAATATTTTAAAAGTAAGGGTTTGGAATACGAAGAATTTGATGTAATGAGCGACATAGTCAAGAGACAGGAGATGATTGATAAGACCGGGCAAATGGGTGTACCAGTAATAGATATAGACAACAAATTAATCATTGGCTTCGATCGCTCCAAGATCGACGAGATGCTAGGATAGTCAAGAAGAGCAAAGCCGAGCATGGATATGACTTTCTCGAGTACGGGTTGTATTTCTCTCCTGAGAAATCACCCTCTCGCTACAGAGACTTGGAGGATGGGCTAAAGCACCATCCCTCCGAGACGGCGCCGTCTCGCCTGCGCGGGCCTCTTGAAAATCACATCCACGCCCGACCGACCTCCAATATTAAGATGCCGAAGAAAGAAATAAAACAATTAGAATATGCCGCAGATACTCTGCGGGGGATATCTCAAAAGACCGTGGAGATTCATCATGGCAAGTTGTATGCCGGCTATGTGAATAAATCCAATGAAATAAAGGAGAAGCTGGGCGAGCTTAGAAAAAGTGGCAAGGCCGATGGTAATCAGACATTTTCGGAATTGAGAGGGTTAAAGGTTGCCGAAGGTTTCGCCAATAATGGCGTCTATTTACACGAAAACTATTTCCATATTTTGGGCGGCGATGGTAAACCGAAGGGGGAGATTGTAGAGAATTTAGTTGGTAGATATGGATCAATTGATGAGTTTAAAAAATATTTATCAGCGTGTGGCATGGCCGCAAGGGGCTGGGCCATATTGGCTTGGGATATGCACGAAAGAGAGTTAAGAATCTTTACTTGCGATGCTCAGAACCATGGTGGTATCTGGGGTGCAGTTCCAATCATAGCGCTAGATGTTTATGAGCATTCTTATTTCATAGATACGGGCTCAGATAGGCAGGCATATATAAATTACTTTTTTGATAACCTAAACTGGGACAAGATCGAAGAAATATATCAAAAAGCGAAAGAATATACGCTGGACTAGCGATGTATGTGGATATTATATGAAGCTAGCTTGCCGTCGAGGGAAGCGGCAATTACTCGAATAGATTTAAACTAAAAAGAGCTGGATAGGCTCTTTTTAGTTTGCTTGTTTCTATTCCCAACTTGGGAGCCAGATGTGACTCTCGTAAATTGTCCTACTCATTGACAACCCGTAAGTGAGGGGACTGAAATATACAAATGAGACTACGCACAAAGCAATAACGGCTATAATTAATTTTCGGGGAGATTCATTGTCTAGCGTGTAGGCGAGAGCTAGGATCGCAAAAATTATTGCCGAAAGATAGTGATACAGAAACATAACTCTACCGATGAATATAAATGGAAGAAAATTGATCGCAAAGGCACCGATGAGGAGTAACTCTTTTTTCCTATCTCTTACTATTGTCTTTGAGTTGGTGATCGCGTGTTGTGCGGTTCGAAGTATTAATGCCAGCATTGTCATGGTTGATAGCCACCAAATGATCGGATTGCCCATGAAATATATCCTGGCTTCACTAGATACCCAGTAATATATGGGCCGAATTAAGAATGGCCAGGTATACCATTTACTGCTGTACGAGTGACTAGAGGCAAGTGTCTTATTGGCTGTGTACATCCTATAATTTAACTCAGAAAACTTTCCTATCATGGTGGGCTTCTTAACCTGCGGATCATCATAACCTGCATCGCCTAGCAATGTTTTTTGGAATTCTGGGCTCATGAAGGCGTCACCATCACCCGATTTATTCAGAAGCGAGAAGTGGATAGCAAAGACTGAGAAATATATTAGGAAGGGGATGAAAAGCAGAAACACTAAATTTTTAGCCACCAATACAAAGGGCGCCTTTATACAAAGGCGCCCTTTGTATTTCTTTAGAAGCATTATTAATTCAAGGATAGCTATTATGGCCAAAAAAGTTAGCCCGGTCCACTTAATTGAGATCGCGAATGCCGCGAAGATTCCTGCCAAGAATAAATTTATCGACTTATTGTGGTTACGATATCTGAAATAGAATAGTAATGAAGAGAATCCAAACAAGAGGAGAAAAGCATCCATTAATACAAATCGAGATTGAGTGATTATTCCATTCTCAAAAACCAGAAGAAGGCCAGCCAGTAGCGCCGCTCGTCTTGAAAAGCCTATCTCTAGGGCTAGAAAGAATAGAATCAACGGTAGCAAGGCTCCAGCCAGAGACGGCAAGAATCTGAGCGCCATATATCTATTATCTTGAAATTTCTCACCAATTTGGGAAAAGCTATATTCTGGGCTGAAGCCGGCGAGCTTGCCGAAACCGGCTATAATTAATTTTCCAAGAGGTGGATGAATGTCGAAATAATATTCATGGGTGTAGTATGCCGACACAAACTTGCCGAAGTGGACTTCATCAAAAACTGTTTGGCTTGGGTGCCCAAAGAATATAAAACGAGTAGCAACGCTAAGGCTTAAGATTGTGAGAATTAGCCATTTATTGCTCATTATGATTATGATATACTAAAATACAAAGCATATAAAGTTTCGATTGAGAAGTATTAATTTATTTATATGATTCATGATTTAATTATTATCGGTGGGTCGGCGGCTGGTATTACGTCTGGTATCTATGCGGCGCGACGCGGCTTGAAGTTTAAGCTAATAGCTAAAGACCTTGGTGGCGAAGTGGCTACATCTGGGGAGATTGGCAATTGGCCGGGTATGCCCAAGACTGATGGTATAGAGCTAGCGAGATTATTTAAAGAGCATCTAGCATCTTATGGCTCTGAGATTGGAGAAGGTGTTTACGTTAAGAAAATAACTAAAGCCGATGATGGGACTTTTTCATTAGAGATAGATAGCGACCAGATTAAAGCTAAGGCAGTCATTATATCTACGGGTGTCCATCCAAGGGAGCTTAATGTCCCGGGTGAAAAAGATTTCAGAGGGAGGGGCGTCACCTATTGTACGACTTGCGACGGGCCGCTATTCGGCGGGAAGGTCGTGGCAACAATTGGAGGCGGCAATGCGGCCATGGAGTCTGGATTAATGATGTCGGATATCGCCAGTAAGGTTTATGTAATAAATAAGAACGTAAGCTTTAAGGGCGAACAGGTTCTCATAGAAAATTTAGCCAAGAGATCCAACGTTGAGATTATTTACGAAGCTTTGACCACGGAGATTGTGGGTGATAAGTTTGTTAATGGGATTAGATATAAAGACAAGAATGGAAATACTATAGATCTTGTCGTCGAGGGGGTCTTCGTTCATATTGGACAGATTCCGAACTCATCGCTTGCTCCTGATGATGTTGAGAAGGATGCTTATGGGCAGATCAAGGTCAACGCTAGATGCGAAACCAATGTGCCTGGGATATTTGCCGCTGGAGACGTCACGAATGTGGCTTATAAGCAGATTGTTATTGCTTGCGGGCAGGGCTGTATTGCAGCATTATCAGCAGTTGAGTATCTTAACCGCTTAGTAACTGAGAAATGAATCAGATTGGGGTGTGGCTTTCGAGAGGCCCTCGCAGACGCGACGGCGCCGAGAGAGAGGGTGATTTCTCAGTAGAGAAATACAACCCGTACTCGAGAAAGTCATGCTCTAATCTGATGAAGACATGATTTATATTGGAGCAGATCACAGAGGATTCGAGTTTAAGGAAAAAATTAAAACTTGGTTAACCGAGAATGAATTTGATTATGAGGACGTGGGCGCATTTGAGTTAAATCTAGATGACAGTTTTGTAGATTTCGCAGAGCTGGTTGCTGAGAAAATTGTGAATTTTGATGACCGTGGAATTATTATTTGCGGATCTGGGGTGGGAGTAGACGTTGTAGCTAACAGGCATGAGAATGTCAGATCTGGTCTAGCGATTGATGTGGACCAAATACGATCAGCTAGAGAAGATGATGATATTAACATTTTGGCCTTAGCGGCTGACCATACTCCGGAGGTGGAGATTCTTGATATTGTTTCAACTTTTTTAAACACAGACTTTTCTTCTGAAGAAAAATACCACGATCGAGTCAGTCAATTGAATACTATACATGATTGAGATCATCCCATCGATAATAGCCAAGTCGTTTGATCAGCTAGAAGGCTTTATCCGTAAATACGAGCCATTCTTTAATCGCGTGAGCATAGACATATCTGATGGAAACTTCACGCCAACCAGGACCATAAGTGGATATGAAGAAATCCCCAGAATCGAAACTGATCTCAGCTTTGATGTCCATTTGATGGTATCTATGCCTGGCGAAACGATAAAGCAGTGGCTAGAGACGAAAGTTGATAGATATTTTATTCATTTGGAGAACGGTTTGCCAACTTGTGAAAAAATGATCGGGTATATACATGAAGCCGGTAAGCAAGTTGGGGTCGTAGTTAACCCTACGACTGCAATCGATAGATTATCGGAAGTGATCGACAAAGTAGACTATGTGCAATTGATGACGGTTGATCCTGGTTTCTACGGTAATAAATTTCTAGATCAAGTGGTAGACAACATTAGGGAAGTAAAAAAAATATATCCGAATAAAACAATCGCGGTTGACGGCGGAGTTAATTTGGGCAATATAGAGAAGTTAGTCAAAGCGGGAGTCTCGATATTTATCATGGGAACTTATTTTTTAAAGAGTGAAGATATCAAAAAATCTCTAGACGATTTAAATAAATCAATAAATAATACTCTATATGCATGACGTTGTTGTCATAGGCTCAGCCACTAAAGATGTCTTTCTAGACGTGAAGAAAATAAAACCTACCAAGAGTGACGAGTTCACGACTGGTCAGGCGCTGTGTTTCGGATTTGGGTCAAAGATAGCTATCGATAGTATGATTTTCACTTCTGGTGGAGGTGGCACTAATGCCGCAACTACTTTTGCTCGCCAAGGATTTAAGACGGCCTGCGTCAGCGTGATCGGAAATGATTTCAATGGCCAGGAGCTACTGGACGAATTGAATAGGGAGAATATCGATACTGAATATTTTCAGAAACATGATGACGATCATACTGCTTATTCTGTTATTTTGGTTTCAGAAGGTGGCGAAAGGACGATATTGTCATACAAGGGTGAGGGCCAGCATTTTGATGTGGATAAAATAGATTTCAATCTTCTCGATACTAAATGGTTGTCGCTAAATAGTCTGGGTGGGCACTTCGATTTATTTAAAAAAAGTATTGATTGGGCTGTATCTAGGGGCATTAGCGTAGCGATGAATCCGGGCACCAAAGAACTGGCCCTGGGACTAGAAGTGATTAAGCCTCTGCTGAAGAACTGTAGAATCATATCCATGGATCAAGAAGAGGCCGCCAATTTAACGGGAATACCATTTAGCGACGAGAGGAAGCTATTTAATTTTATGGACGAAATCATAGATGGCATATTTATAATGACGAAAGGTCCGGGCGGAGTCTCCGTCTCTGATGGTAAGAATATATATTCTGCTGGGATTCCAGATTCTCCGGTAATTGAAAGAACTGGTGCCGGAGATGCTTTTTTCTCTGGGTTTGTGTCGGAGTATATAAGATCTAGCGACATACCTAGGGCCATACAGCTTGGCACTGCCAACGCCACGGCAGTCGTTCAGCATTACGGTGGTAAAGAGGGGATCTTGAGAATTGGTGATACGGGTAAATTCGATCTGGTTGATGTCAAAGTTGAAATAAAATAAAAATAAATGGACTCATACGACAAATTATCAAAGATTTTAAGGACGCCACCACAGGTACTATCCGACTTAGATCAGAGAATGACAGCGTTGACCGGTAAGGCCGGAATCATTGATAAAATAATTAACGAGAATGAGACCCTAGTCGAGAGAACGCTTAATGAGCTTGGGCTACACAAAGATTCTGAAGCGGAAGTGGTCTATAAGGTCTTGATGGAAAGATTAATGCACCTCGATCAGCATCTTTTTAAACTATTAGACGAGCCTGATTTATCTAAGCCAGAAGAAGCGGATGTTAAATTAACTAAGGCGGCACTCAATTTATTCACGCCACCAAAGGGCTTCTTCATAAAGAAAGAGAAGGCCGTTGAGCTATTGGACAAATTTAAGCCCGATAAATTACTCAGTTACTTCGGACACGCTACGGTGGCTCAGCTGCTGGCCAAAGAGGATTTTGCTTCCGTAGTTAGCTCATTAAGATTCACTCAAAGTACGGAGTGGATGCATAATTTCTTTGATGTGGCCTATGGCGAATTGACGCCTGAAGATTTTGAAGAGAGGGAAGTGGATATAAAAATTCTAGGCGGGGAATGGTTAAAAGTCGCAAATAGCTTCCTTGAGAAAAAATATCACAACCTTAGCCACTTAAAAGAATTTGGTATTATCTTCGTGATTCCCTTGCCAATAGACACTCCAGGAGAAACGACAAGAATGTTTACGTTGCTACTTCATTATTTACACGAGGTACCGTTTTACTCAGATCTCTTTCGTGGCTATGCTAAGGACCAAGATTTTATAAATAAATTTAAGTCTTTACTTAGGGGTGATATTTCGCCAGATCCAGTGCCTAGTACTGGCCATATAAACTGGCGTATCGTTCAAAGATATCTAGCGAAAGATAACGAGCTAGACTTTAGATTATTTGAGCCGCACGTCAATCCAGAAGCGGAGCATTGGTTCAAGGTTGGTCATGATTTAGGCGGACTTAGCGTCGAAGGCGGAGGAATGAATATGGGCTATTGGCACGGTCTTGATTTCGTGAGTTCATACTTCAAAGATGGCGCTAGCGAGCGCCTTGTGAGCTTTGAGCTCATAGATTCGGTGATGTCCTTGGTTAAAAAGGGTGAGGTCAAATACTCATATCATCAGCAAGAAGCTTTGTGGAATAAAATATTTATTGATTATATGGGCCGAGATAAGCTTAACGAATTAGTCAATAAGAATATCACTAACGGATTCATTGAACTATAGAGGAAAGTGAGCATGAGCTTTCCTAGGACACAATATGGAGAATTTAAATTATTATTTAAAACGGGCGAGGGAGAAGGGCCAAGCTATCGGCCATTTTAACTTTGTCACCGAGGATGTTCTCAAGACAATTATACTTGGAGCCAAGGAATCTGGAGCTGAAGCCGTGATGGTGGGTACATCTGAGGGGGAAGCCAATTTTATCGGCTTGAGAGAGGCTGTAGCCATGGTCGGGGCGCTTAGAATTGATCTTGAGTTCCCAGTGTTTCTGAACGCAGATCATTTTAAAAGCTTCGAAAAATGCAGAGAAGCCATGGATGCCGGATACGACTCCATAATTATGGATGGCTCTCATCTTTCTAACTCTGACAATATTGATGTAACTAAGAAAGTTGTCGATTATGCCAAATCTTTAAATATGGCCATAACGGTTGAAGGCGAGATAGGATACATGAAAGGCTCATCTCAAGTCCAAGATAAAATTGAGATAAGTCCAGCAGATTTTACCAAGCCAGAAGAGGCTAAAGACTTCGTAGAGAAAACAGGAGTAGACAGGCTAGCCATTGTTTTCGGGAATATTCATGGAATAGTGACTCAGCAAGAAGAGAGGCTCGACATTGCTCATCTAAAAAACATTATTAGCGCAATGCCGAGTGTCTTTTATGTTTTGCATGGCGCGTCTGGTCTTGATGATGACGATATCAGAGCTGCGATAGAAGCTGGTATATCAAATATTCATTTTAATACCGAATTGCGAGTGGCCTATAAGGAGGGTATAGATGACGCCATACATGCCCAGCCGGGAGAAGTGACTCCATATAAATATCTTGCCGCCGCCGACGAAGAAGTCAAAAAAGTGGTGATGGCTAAAACTAAATTATTTCTTGGCCTATAGGCCATTGATTTAGCCAGGGTTGTGTGTTATTATCTATAGGCTAATTTTTATACATATATAAATAGGAAATATGAAACACGTAAAAGACAAAATCGAATTATCAGCTCAGAAAAGAGAAGTTACTGGAGCTAAGGTCAGCCAGCTCAGAAAAGAAGGTTTGGTTCCGGGCGTTCTTTATGGCAGGGGACAGGAATCAATTTCCTTGCAGGTTCCAATCAAAGATTTCAACAGGACTCTTAAATTGGCTGGAGAATCGACCTTGGTTTATTTGACCCTCGAAGGCAAGTCCTATCCAACCATTATCAATGATGTTGTTATTGATCCAATCAAAGATACGGTTGTACATGCAGATTTTTATAAAGTTAATTTAGATGAAAAAATTAAAGCCATGGTGCCGGTTGAGTTTGAGGGGGAGTCAGCCGCTGTAAAAGATCTGGGTGGAATATTAGTCAAGAATATCAGCGAAATCGAGGTCGAAGCTTTACCTCAAGACTTACCACACGAGATTAAAATCGACATATCGAGTATGGTTAATATCGGAGATCATCTAGCCGTAGGTGATATCAAGGTGGATGCCGGTGTTAAGATAATCGCTAATATGGAAGATACGATCGCCATAGTCCAAGCTCCGAAGACTGAGGAACAACTTGAAAAAGAATTAGAACAGACAACTGTATCAGTCGAGGACGTTGAGGAAATAAAGAGAGAGAAGGCTGACGAGACCGAAGAAGGAGCAGAGGCGACGGAAGCTAAAGAATAACTATAACTAGAAACATAAAACCCCCGTAACGGGGGTTTTATGTTTCTAGTTATTCTTCTTATTATACTTCTCCCATTCGGCCAATTGGCCCGTGGTCAGAGATCTAGATTTCTCTATGGCTATGATCATGTCGTCTTTTTGAAACGTTATTCTGTCGCCGATTTGGATTTGCCTATCTTGATATAAATTGGCAAGGTAGGTTTCTATAAAAATTTTCTGACCAATTGATAATTGCTGACCAGGATTGTCTGCTAGATAGGTATCGAGTGCCTGTCTAGCTAGATGGGCTACGCCTTGACCTTTTTGAGCGGTTAATTCAATGGTTGGCTTGGAAATCGCGGCTAGCGTGGCGCCCATCTCTCTATTAGCGAATTCTGAATACTTTCGAGACATGATGTGTATACCAGATAAGACTCCAGCTATGACGAGGATGGGGATTAACGACGAATAGATATTATTCTTGGCCCAATTCTTTAGTATCCCGCCCCAGCCTGGTCTAGGCTGAAAAATTGGACTCTTCAAATCTATTTTAATATTTTGGCTATTCTCCATTTTTCTTTTTTATCTAATGACTTCAGTCTCGACTGTTGAGTCTAGGCGATCCAGGGCTTCGGTTATTTGATCCATGTAGCCATTTAATATCTTGGCTATGTTGCCCCAGCTCTTTTTTATTCTATGATCGGTTATCCTGTCTTGAGGGAAGTTGTATGTTCTTATTTTCTCGGATCTATCGCCACTGCCTATTTGTTTTCTTCGTTCTTCGGTTATATTGCCAGTAGACTCGGCGATTTTAATGGCTAATAGCTTCGTTCTTAATAGGGCCATGGCTTTCTCTCTGTTGCCGTGTTGCGTTCTTTCTTCTCGGCACGAAACGACAATACCACTTGGCTTGTGAAGCACTCTGACGGCTGATTCAACCTTGTTTACATTCTGTCCACCTGGACCACCGGCTCTAGAAAAACTGACTTCTATCTCGTCTGGTCTTATATGTAAATCTGTTTCGCTTGCTTTGGGTAAAACGGCAACTGTAGCTGTCGAGGTGTGGACTCTGCCACTCTTCTCTGTATCTGGCACTCGTTGAACTCTGTGGACGCCAGATTCATTTTTCATCTTCGTAAATACGGCTTGGCCTCTCAATTCAAAAACTACAGACTTAAATCCGCCAACTCCGGTTATGTTTTGATCGAGTAGCTCATATTTCCAGCCCTGGCTAGCCGCGTACTTTTTGTACATATTCAAAAGATCTCCGGCAAAAAGTCCGGCCTCATCTCCTCCTGCACCGGCGCGTATTTCGATGATAGCTTCGTTATTGGGATTGCCTGGCTTGGGCGTCGCTGGTTGCACGTGTTGTCTCCAGTCGTATTGTGTATCTGACATGATGATATATTTATTATAGCGCTAATAAAAAGACCCGTCATCAAGGGTTTGGAATTGTCATTTTTGTAGAACTCGCGCAGGCCCGAGGGCTTGGATCTTCCGAGGGCCGAGCGTGTAGACAGCGAGCCGCCGCAGGAGCGGCTCGACTATCGGTCGGAAAAAATGATAATTCCGAACCGTGTATGGCTATTTGGCTTTCTTCTTTTTCGGCACAGCTGATTTGTGAGTAACCTTTTCAGCTGACTTTTGGGCTGATTTCTCGAGCCTCTTTTTATATTTATCGACTCTTCCTCTGGTGTCAACGATTTTCTCGGTACCGGTATAGAATGGGTGACACTTGGAGCAAATGTTGGTTTCTATTTTTTCCATGGTCGATCCGCCGGTCCATTTGTTGCCACAGGCGCACTTAAATTCAGCGTTTGGGAAATATTTTGGATGTATCTCTTTTCTCATAATAGTTAGTAAATTAGCATACACAGTCTATTACATTATCAGCCGAAAGTCAATCTCGGAGGGAAATTAATGATTCTGAGAGTACGGGTTGTATTTTCTACTGAAAATCACCCTCTTTCTCGCGCCAGTCGCGCTCTGAGAGCCTCTCAGAATCAGCAATTTTCCTCCAGAAACGAAGAACTTGCAAATCTACCGGAATATGATATAATATATATAACTGTCATTTGTCAACTCGATACAGGAGGTGAGTGGTGAGAAAGCTGTCCGTACTTGTCGCGATGATCGTTCTTCTCGTGCCGGCGCTGGCGTCGGCGCAGAGTTACAAACCGACCTTCGGGTCGGTCACGTCTGGCCAGGATGCCCTAGCATCGGGCCTGACTGGTACCATCCAGTTCGAGAATGAGAAGGAGCGAAAGCTGGAGGTGGTGTTCCAGCAGGAACAGGCCTGGGTCCTCTGGGGACCGAAGGTCAAGGTCGGGCCGGCTGAAGTATTCGTGGCTGGATCCGTGGGCTACATGCAGGGTGCGCCTTGGGCGGGACCGCTTGTGTCCGTGGACTTGCCGATTGGCAAGGTTGGCGGCCAGAAGGTCTCCGTGAGCACTTTCCACTGGCCGTGTTTCTTTTTCGGCCAATGGGAGCCGACGGGGTGGCGCTACGACGGAAAGCCGCCCAATCCAGAGGCCATTAAGTACGGATACCTGGGATCGGTCTCGATGAGCATCGGGCCGCTGAGCTTCTCGTACGGAGCTCTCGATTTCCTCGACGATCCCTGGAATGCGATCCCCGGAGTGGCCTACAAGCAGAACGTTACCAAGACCATCTCGGTCTCAGGTAGCGTGTCCAGAAACATCAATACGAAGAGCTGGATGTTCTTGGTCGGCGCCAGTTGGCAGCGACCAGATCCAGAGAAAGAGAAGAAGTAGATTTCATTTGGCCCCGCGGCCACGGATTAGCCTCGCGCTTCCGTAGCGCGGGGCTTTTTTGTTTAAAAATTTGATGGCGGTCTTTGAAGCCAAAAAGACCGCCATCTTTCTGAAAGGAAGGGGAGTTGTCATCCTTCGCTTTATTTGATATATTGTACATTGCCTTAACGGGCCTGGTTCGCGACGACAATTATGTTGTGGCGACCATATTAATCAAGAGCGCCAAGGTCAAAGATTGTCAGTAAAAAACTAGGCAATCTTGCTCCACGTAAGCGCATAATCATCATGTCAGAAAACAACATAACTTTGTCCTACGAGGACATGCTAAAGGCTGGTATGCATTTCGGTCGCAAGAAGACAGTCTTCGATCCGAATATGGGTAGATACGTTTTTACTGTTAGAGACGGTATCTGTATAATAGATCTATTGAAGACCATGAATCAGTTGAAGTTCACAACTGAGTATCTAAAAAAGGTCGTCAAGGATGGGGGCATGATACTATTTGTGGCCCCAACCAAACAATCAACTGAATCTGTTAAAGACTTAGCTGTTTCTTTGGGCATGCCCTACGTAATGGATAGATGGCTTGGAGGAACTTTAACCAACTTTAAGATTATAAACTCGAGAGTAAAACGACTCGAAGAAATGGAGAAGCAAGTCGTGTCTGAGATGTTCGAAAAGCTTACCAAGAAAGAAAGGTTACTCTTTAATCGAGAGTTAGCTAAGATGAAGGTAAAATTTGAAGGGCTAAAGAAGCTTACGAGGATGCCAGATGTAGTTTTTGTGGCTTCCCTCAAGGAAAGCTCATTGCCTATCGCTGAAGCCAAGAAAATGAGTGTGAAAATAGTCGGTATAACCAATACCGATTCTGACCCAGATTCCGTAGATTATGTGATACCGGCCAATGACAGATCGAAGAAGTCGGTAGACATGATCATAAGCGCAATAAAAAAAGAACTAAAAAATGAGTAATATCGACGTAAATAAGGTAAAAGAATTAAGAGAGTCGACGGGCCTATCTTTTGGCGAGATTAAAAAGGCCTTGGAGGAATCTGGTGGCGATGAGGCCAAAACCATGGAGATACTAAAGAATCTTGGCTCAAAGATGGCCGATAAGAAATCTGATCGAGAACTCAAGTCTGGGATAGTCGAGGCATACATTCATGGCTTCAACAAAGGAGCGATGATTGAGTTATTGTGCGAAAGCGATTTTGTAGCTAGGAATGCAGGCTTTAAAGAGCTGGCCCACGATATCGCTATGCAAGTGGCCGCCACAAAGCCGGCTAATGTGGAAGAATTAATGGAGCAGGAGTTTATAAAAGATCCGGCAATGAAGATAAGAGATTTAGTTAATTCAAATATTGCGAAAATAGGAGAAAATATCCAAGTTGGCAGGTTTGAAGTGTTTGAGATTTAATCCAAGCCCATGTTCATTATAATCCCACTATCTTTGGCTCTAGTCGCTATCATTGGGATAGCGATCGTAGTTTGGCGTAAAATGACTTATCTAAAAAAATTGACAGCCGAGCATCAAGATATCGGTGGCAGTTTATTTTATCTCTATTTTCCGGAAATAGTTAATGGTGCCAAAAGTATTAATTGGGCGGAGTATAAAGAAGTGTGGCTGATAGAAGCTGAGAAGTTTCTCAGAAAGTTAAGAGTTATATCTATGAGAATTGATCGGGCAATGGACACAACAATAAAAAAGATCAGAGATATATACGTAGATAACGAAGATGCAGGGGTCGTAGTGGAGACTAATGCTTCTACTTCTGAAGGTAGAAAGGAGAAGATTGAAGATCAAAGGCTAGAGCCGATTGACGTAATGGATCTAATGAGAAAAGAAGAGCAGGATTTCATAGTTGAAATAGCCAAAAATCCGAAAGAGGCGAGTAATTACAAATTATTGGCTGGATTATATGAAAGAATGGGCAATATGGAGGATGCGGTAGAATCATACAAGACTGCAGCCGAGCTAGATCCAGATGACGATGTAACTAGAATAAAGCTGGCTAAGTTGCTAGAGAGAGCAGATGAGATCAAGAAGAAGCATGACGAATCTACGGAAGATGAGTCGGCCGAGAAATAAATAGTGCCGGCATAGCTCAGTGGTAGAGCAACGCTTTTGTAAAGCGAAGGTCGGGGGTTCAAATCCCTCTGCCGGCTCCAGGATGTTGGTAAGTGAGGAGCAAATTTATTTGCTCCGGTAAGATTTGAACGCCGGAGCGATGTCTTGTGAGCAGTGGGCGAGCGAGACCGCGAGGCGGTGGCTAGTCCGAAATAAGCGGAAGCGATTGAGAGGCGAAGCCAAATCCCTCTGCCGGCTCCAGAAGATTAGCGAGGAGAGGGTTTTTGAAAAAAAACGGGGGTGTGGTGGAGTGGTCAATCACAACAGACTGTAAATCTGTCGGCCTTAGGCCTACGTAGGTTCGAATCCTACCGCCCCCACAGTAGTGATAATTGTTATCTCTGCCGTTGTAGCTCAGTTGGTAGAGCAACTCCATGGTAAGGAGTAGGTCCGCGGTTCAAATCCGCGCAACGGCTCATTATTAATTTAAAATAAAAAAATATGTCGCAAGATAATCTAATTAGATTGAAGTGTACGGTTTGTAAGCGAGCAAACTATTATGCCAATCGAAACAAGAAAAAAGTCGAGAGAAAGTTAGAGTACAAGAAATTCTGCAAATGGTGTAAGAAAAGTACTCCTCACAAAGAAGCTAAAATGACCGGATAAATCTATCCGGTTTTGGTGGGGGCATAGGCTAACGGTAAACTGCTTCTCTCCAAAAGAAGATTTCGAGGTTCGAGTCCTCGTGCCCCCGCATAAACTGAGTAAGCTACTAGTCCGATACAAAAAACCATGACGTCAATATGGTTTTTTTGTTTTGCTTTGTTACCATGAGCTCAGAACGTTCACAACTTGGAGGATATATGAGTAAATTCTTCGCTACTTGGGATCCGCAAAGGATCTCAGACTTTGAGGCAAAGCTTTCTGATAAAGATAAGCCAGTCTTCGAGACGGCCAGAGAATTTGGTGTAGGCATAAAGCAGGCTTGGAATTTTATTACCAATAGAGATATTAAACGTGTGAGGCAGGACGAGAGAAGTGACAAATCGAAGCCTTACGATGTCCGTCTCGTAGATCTAATAGCTTCTGGAGAGTTGGCTAGGAAGGGGATATCGAAAATCCTGGATATTCTTAAGTCAGAGATGCCGGATAAGCTTAAGGGCTTGACTCAGGCACAGCTCAAGAAGCGAGCTAAAGAGCTTATCTGGACTGATAATCTAGTAGTTCTCTTGACTAGCTCAATTCGAGATGGTCTGACTCCGGAAAAATTTGCAGAGTACAATCCCAATATTCCGATATCTTTCGTCAGAGAAAGGGCTAAGCTAATATCGGGCGTTACTATCAGTAAGCACCCGGTTATGTTTGTGCCTGGAATGGGTAGATTGGATATTAGGGGGATGTCTGCAAAAGATGAAGCGTACGAACTTCCAGCGACGAGTATTAACAATCCGTTTGAAATATCTGTAGCCGATGGCATCGAAAGTCCGTCCATCTCCATATTGAATGGTGCGAACCTAGGCATTGCCTATAGCCGAGTCATAAAAGACAACGTTCCGAGGCGCGCTCTGGCCGACGCCAGAAAAAATGGAGATGTGGCCGTTATCTTGGTGAATACAATCGACGTATCAACGACTAAGGCCTCAGCTGGGCCGAACTTTATTAGGAGGGCCGTTATCTCTGGTATTAATACTAGTTTGGCAGTTTTGGATCCATCTTATCGGCCGCAAGCCAAGGATATCATCCAAAGCATGCCGCGTGATTCAGTGGTCTACGAAACGATTGCTGAAATATACGCAAATGTTATGGACGGTTGGGTGAAGGTGTCGCATCGACCAAACGGTGAACCGGAGTTTGATGGCCCAGTTTTTGTAGTATTGGGCAAAAAAGAAGCAGATCTAATTGATAGCGCCGCTTATCAGGAAATCAGATATCTTACCCTTGTAAAGCAAGATAAGATAATGGCTGAGAAGAAAATTGCCGAGAGAGCTTTCATAAGCGAGAAACGCAAGGCTAAGCCAAGCGTCAAGACGCTTAAGGCTCTGGCCAAAAAGATTGCTGAGCTACGAAGAGAATATCAGAGAACAATTGTCACCAATGTTCGGCCCGAAGATAGGAACAGGTTTGCCAAGATAATCACTGCGATGGTGGTGAAGAAGTTCGAAGAATCTATTCCCAATTGTAAGGTAATAGGAAAAAACAATACGTTTATCAAGTTCCGAAATCAGGTAATTGAAATTGTGGTTCCCGGCCATGGTCGGGTAACTGACATGCTTCTTTCGAGCTTCGTTGGTGCCCACGGACCGAAGCTTTTGAGAAAGCAGTTGGCGCCAACATCGGTCGTGTGCCATCCCTATGCTACCAATTATCGATTTACGGCTAGGCAAGTTTCTGGACGCACTAATAGCAATACTGTTCAAATGATGGTTGCTCCAATCGCAGTTGACGACGATTTCTTGCGTGGAAGATTGCGCAACACTGTTTCGAGTGCTCACCCGATTCAGAATGCAATTTTTGATCCACAGTTTAAATCTGGCGTACTCAGACTTAGATTGATAAATGGCCTAATTGATCCAGACGTTACTTCTGTCGGAGCCCTTGATCCAGATATCAAGCTGGCTAAAGGCAGTGCTCCCGCCATAAACAAGATCCCGTATCTAAATACGAGATACATATGGGTTGAGACTGCGACCGATCCTCACTGGGGATCGCGTTCTAAGGTCTATCTGTGGGACAATGACCGCAAGATTCATCTTGGCGTAGCTGAAGCTGCAGCCAATATGATGCGCGAAGCCGGACTGTTCAACGGCAGGATGCCCATACACATGTTAACGGTTAATGACGATTTCACTCAAGGCAATCACTACGAGACTCAATTCCAGCCAGACCCACACGAGCAAGACTATCTGATGATTCACAAAAAATGGGAAAAGGCCTTGGCTGATGCCAGAGCGAGAGCAGATATTAAGGAAGTGCTCAAGATAATGGAAGAGATGCAGAAGTTCACTCTAAGTCAGTACCAAATTAGGGGTATCGATTATCCTGAGAATCAGATCTTGGCAGTATTCAAGAGGCAGATAGAGCCGAATATCGATTTCTATGATGCCTTGCTTCGAAGAGCAAAAAATTCGGGCATTCTCGTAAAGGGCGTTAGTCAATTCCAAGATGATATCACTTACGATTCGCGTGATGTGGCCATAATCAACTTTGGAACGGGCAATCACTTCGCTCGAACCGTAGAGAAGAGACTCACCGAAGGCTTCATATTCGCTGATAAGCTTCGTACGATGCTTCTCCAGAACAGTTTCTGGATGACTAATCACGAGTTTGTCGAAAGATACGTAAGATCGCCGCTATATAGTAACGAATACTTTGCTTGGGGAACTGTGCAGGCTCCTGGCAATGGATATGAATATGGTTTGGCCTTTAGTTCGACTCCGCCGCGCATGGGAAGCTGGAATGATCCTCTCCTGGGTGCGGTTAGAAACGACAAGCAGAGGGGTGACTACTCTAATATTGCTACCGGTAGAGTCACGCTTAAGATTTACGGTGATAAGCACTTCCTTGCCCAGGTTAATACTGCTGATACCATATACCACATGGGTGGTGCGGGTACTCACACTGACCAATACGGCGAGAATGGTTTCGCCCCTAATAACGCTGGAGTATCGTTCGTCGGTTTACCGGCTTTTGGTCCAGATAAAGGACCCATATTGACGAGGACGATCAGGCTGGATCATCTCAATAAGTATTATGGAGAAGTACGTAAATTCGATTGGGATTCGTTCCTCCCGAATCCAGTATAAGTTATAGTCCCCATTATGGGGACTTTTTGTTTACTCTATTGGGTGGGCTTCTATGGTAGGATTGACTCCGTTTAACAATTTCTGTAGTTTTATAGCGGTTATTTGAAAAAGAGGATTGTATGGAACAGAAACGAGTATTGGGTCTTTTGGGTCTAGCCTCTGTAGCGGGTGCTTATATGTATGGCGCATCGCTCGAAGTAATTATTTTTATTGCGGCGATGGCTTTCTTCCAAAACGTTGCCTATGGTCTACAGTCTCGGGCTAGGATGAGGGACAGCAATCTATATCACATCATCGCGATGTTCCTGGCTAGTGGCGTATTCTTCGCGACCTTCAGATATCTAACAATCAATAATCTGCCACTCGTCCTTCTACCGGCGTATCTTGTTGGCACTTGCTACGGAACTCTTAAGGGTAATAATTTATCTCAATACATTGAGAATAAAATTGGAGCTAAGGTTGGTAGTATCGCCGACAAAGGTTCTAGTCAGCTAGTCAGATTTTGGCCATCTCTAATTTTTCTAGTCTTACTAATTATTGGTCAGTCTCTGGTAGGGGATTACAGCCTGAAGATCGTTTTGATAATTGCGGGACTATCACTAATTGATAGCTTAGGATTCTCAATCACCACCATCACCCGCAACGCAAACAATTATACTATACACTACGTTGCAACTTTCATTCAGGTCTTGGTGAAGTTCATCAGCCTGAAAATATTAGTCGAGCAACAGATGACGTGGTACCTGTTATTGCCACAGATGGGTGGGGGAGCGATCGGCAGTATAGTCGGCGCTGAGATGGCTAAAGGCATCGTAAAGAAGTTTGGTGCTTCGTTTGATGGGCACCTCAATAAGGCGGGAAAAATATATATTGCTCTTCCCGAAATTCTTTTCACGACATTATTCATTCTTCCTCAATTCTATTTCTTTGGATTCGAAACTATCGCCCCAGTAGCGGTACTACTGTTTGCGGCTACTGCCCAAAGCATATCGTTCACTAACGTGAGTCGTGCTAGACAAAGAAAGAATGAAAATTATTTGCTCTGGGCATCTATATTCTCCAACGGTGTGTGGTACCTAACGGCCCACTTGTTGGTGGTAAAAGTTTTGCCGATGTATATGCTTATTCCGTATACGATGGGTACTCTGTACGGTGGGATGATCGGACAGTTTGTTTCCATGCAAATCGAAAGAATGTTCAAAATTAAAACTGAATAAAAAACAACGCCGAGCTAACGCTCGGTTTTTAATTAATGATACTGAGGAAGCTGCATTGATAATTAAGCGATTAAAAAACAAAACTGCCCTAGGGCAGTTTTGTTTTTAGAACATATCGATTTTTAATTTCTTCCCTTTCTCTCTGCTTTGCTCGATGCCTCTCATCAGAATTTCTATGTCTTCAATTTTGTACATTCTATAGTTATTCACAGGGTGCCTATAGGCAGATAACTTGCCGGCCTTGTCCCAGTTGCGAACCGTCAAGGGGCTAACGCCTAATATTTGGGCAACGTCTTTAACTGATAGAAATTTTTTTGGCATCTTTTTTGTTGATTATGTTTTTATAAAAACGAAGTGAAAGATATATAAAGGAGATGATGAATTTTAAGTATCCTTTTAGCAATTGATATTAACCTTCCAATATATAGGCTTATGAAGGTTTATATATATAATTGTACGTTTTGTTGAGGCATTTCGTCAATGTTGATAAGTAATGGCTTATTAACTGACCTTTTTTGAGGCTCGAAATCATATAGAAAAATTATCTGAAAAAGGATATCGGTTATCCACAAAAAAATAATATCGGATGCTATACTTTACCAGTAAAGAACATCCGATATTAAGTGCTTTAAAAATTGAAAACCAAATTGTCTCGGACTGCCCATCCGATACAATATCGGATCAGATATTAGTAATTCAGATCATATCAGAGTTAGTTATAATTGGTTTTCAATAAAAACCGAGCCTCGACTGAGGAGTCGAGGCTCGGGGAATGCTTTCAGCTTTAAGCCCATTTTGCCCGGGGCTTTAGCTGTTTATATTGTAGCATTTTGGCAAAAAAAATCTACTAGAGATATAGGCCAAAATGTACTGAAAAAAATCGTCGAAAATTATGTCAGAATCGACCTCAAAAAATACAAATAAATACATTTCCCTCCAGGAAGCTTCAGATTATTCACCATACTCGCAAGAGTATTTAAGTTTATTAGCGAGGAAGGGGAAAATAAAAGCTAAGAAGATTGGGCGCAATTGGTTTATTACTCGAGAGAATCTTGAGAGTTATTTAAAGAAGCAAAGCGTTTTAATTTCTCTACCGAAAAATATTTTTAATCAGCAGTCACAAGATACTGCCGTTGCACGACTAGCTTCATCAGCCCCGCTAACTCCAGAGGAAGAAGAAGGTCAATCGAGTGGCGCTCGACACGCCGGCCATTCAAAGTTGTTTGAAGAATTCGAAAGATTAAATCCAGGGATTTTCCAATCGCAACAACCGCAGAATGTTAATGCCTCGCTACCACAACAGGCCCCAATATCTAATCAACCTACTTCTCCTCAGCAAAGAACATACACTCAGCCAGTAACTGTTCAAAATATCCAAGCACCAACTCAAGATAGTCACAATATCCAGGATGAGAAAGTCATGTCTAAGCTAGACAAGCTTTCCGATTCTTTAACTAATTTTGCCGACAAGATTGCGGACGTGCTACCAAAAGTTGTAGATGCAGCAAAAAGTGAGCCGCTACCACAAGTACAAACTGAACGCATCATCGAGCGTATTATTGAAAAGTCTGACCTTACCGCAGATCAGAAAGAATTTATTGAGATACAAAAACAGTCGGTCGGATACAAAGTTAAGAAGTTAAATTATTTCTCTAGAAATTCCGTTACCAATCCAAACAAGATGATGGCCGTTATGCTAACAGCTATCGTTGCGATCTTCCTAGCGGTTGGTGGATTTAGCTTCGGCCGAATTGATGAGCTAGCCCTGGCAGTAAAGGAAGCCTTTACTGATTCTGAAACTCTTGGCGGTCATTTTCCTGGAACGCATGCCAACGAGGTATTGTTGTTAGATAAATCCGGTAACGTATCAATCTTTGGTCACATTGAGACTGAGGGTCAACTGAGATCGCGTGCGCCTGAGGGCGTTGCTCCGATTGTAGTTGATTCGATGACCAAGATAGATAATTTGAATGCCGACTACTTAGACGATCTTAGCGCTAAGGATTTTACTCTTGCTTATGTAACGAAAAATGGAAATATAACTTATGAAGATGTTTTCTTAGAAGGGAATGTTGAGATTGGGAAATCATTGACCATAAAGGGGGCGATGAACATGACTGACTCTCTTAATGTATATGGTCAGCTCGGAGTATTCTCAAATGCCGTTTTTGGAAAAGACGTAAAGTTGACTGGCGGCGATTTGATAATTGAAAAGGGAACTATCAAAATCAACAACACCAAGTTAGTTAATAATCTAAACGCCGAGTTGCTTAATGGTATGAGATCATCGGACATGACGCTAGATTTCGTAACTGACAATGGCGCATCTACTACTAATACGATAAGTGTCGGCGGATTAAATGTCTCTGGACCGTTAGCGGTTAGTCAGCTTAATGTTTCTGGCTCGGGATTCTTTGATGGTAGCGTTTGGAGTCGAGCTGGCTCTTTCCAGACGTTAGGCGTTGCACGTAGCGTAAGTTTGGGAGATAAAAACAATAGTGGTAACTCCACTGTTGAAATATATTCCAAGAATTTTTCTGTTGATGCTGGCGGCAACGTTGGTATTGGTGGCAATCTGGTCTTATCCGGAAATATAAATTCAAATTTAATTGCATCTGGATCTTATGACTTGGGCTCGAGCAGTAAGCGTTGGAATACGGTTTATGGTACGACTGGCAACTTTTTAAATCTCACTGCATCGGGTAGTTTAAATTTCGGAGACACTCTATATGTAAACACCGCAAGCAGAAGCGTCGGTATCGGAACATCTCAGCCAGAAACAGATTTTGAAATCGTTGGAGTCACCTCTGCTTCTTATCTACTTATTAATAATACTTTCTCAGTTGGGACTGGTGCGACCTCTTCATTTAATGTAATCGGGCTTGGTACTCCGACTTCTCCTTTGATAAACTCGAGCGATGACTTATATGTCGGAGGCAATTTAGAAGTTGGTGGAGCAATAATTGGAACTTTGACGATGACATCATCGTCTGTCTCTGGAAATTTTGAAGTTTCTGGCATCACCGAGATTGCCGACGGAACTGCCGCAAACCCGAGCTTGACCTTTAATGATGACATGGACACCGGCCTTTTCAGAATCGGTTCCAACATTATGGGTATTACGACTGGTGGAGTTGAGAGATTGAGGATCACCGACAACGGCGCGTCTCTATCTGGAAACTTTGACCTAGCTGGTGACGCTCGTTTGGATAGAGACTTAACCGTTGTCGGCAACACCTTTTTATCGTCAGCGTCTGTTTCTGATACTCTTGAGGCAACTAATTTGAAGGCTGACTCGATCGTCTCTTCAACGGGCAATCTTAATATCGGCGCTTTTACTCTTGGAGGCAATGTAACCGGAGCTAACTATAATATAGTTGGCATAAATAAATTCGATGCGACCTCGGCCTCGATATCTACTAATATGGAGATTAGTGGATATGCTTCAGTTGGCGGCAATGTGTATATCGGAGGCAATGAAACATTAACTGGTACCTTCTCAGGCCTCTCAACTGGATCCAACAGCTTCCTAGGTTCATTAAATGTCACTAAGTCATTAACCGCCGCT